>CEUO01206695.1_pt1 | contig 10042 bp, 9 predicted proteins | sample 531391 | NCBI WGS metagenome assembly CEUO01 (sample SAMEA2622799, study PRJEB7988) | marine metagenome | isolation source: saline water (ENVO:00002010), including | reverse complement strand
ATAATTATAAAAGCAGGTTTAAAAGGTAATGGAATAAATCCACCCATACCTGCACTATTTTTATCATATGCTTGATAAACACCAAATTTACTAAAACCATCAACTTCGTGGAAACAGTATGCAAGCATGTTTTCAGAAGGGCCGTTTACATTATGGTCAGGTCCAATGCTAATCACACTAGACGTTGGGGCAGTGCTTTGAAGGTATGTGGTATCAGAAGTAGCAGCTCCAGAAGCACTATATCCCATATCAATATAATAATCCTCTGGGTCAGTTGTTGATGTTCCTTGGTAATTTGCTCTATGGTGATACGCCCACCAAAGGTCTGACGTATCTCTGTTTTTAAACATGATAAATTCTGGAGCTTTAACTAAGCCATGACCAATTGTAGCATTAGAGGCACTTCCCAAGTAAGTGATGGCACTCATTCCAGCCGCTGTGTTGGCACTTGCTTCAGTGTTTATTGAACCTTGAGTGTTTGTAGTTGCCGCTCCACCAAGTTTAAAATTAAAAGCTATGTAACCAGTTCCATTATCATTAGGCGTTTCTGCGCTACCTAATGAAAAACCATCTGTGTCAAAAGAGGTTAGGCTGTTTGCATCAGTTACTTCAATAGTGTCACTGGCACTCGATAAACCAATTTTTAATTCTTTGGTTGCGCCTCTAACAATATCAAACATTGTAAACTTGCCAGAACCACCTCTATTTCGTGACCACACTATACCTGGAGTAAAGCCAACTCCAGTAACGCTTTGCGTTGCCTCTGTCCCAGTGTAATCGACAGAATTGTAATGTTTTTCGGGTTGGTTTGCTAAAGCGGGTGATATACTAGATTCTTTATAGTTAAACGCCGCTAAAGCTCTATAGCCTGATGGAGGTGTGTAATAAAAATCCTCCCCTATACCACCATTTCCTTGAGCAGTAACTGCACCAGCAAAAGAACTATCCTGTCCAAAATTCCAAACGGACGTAAAATCTAAGTCCCCGTTTTGAAAAAAGTGCCACATTGCATCTGTATCTAGGCCAGTTATTTGCGAACCTACAGCGGAGTTGTTTTTGTAAAACTGCAAAGTTCCGTTGTCAGCGTCAAATGCAATTCCAATAATGTCCCCTGAAGTAAAAGTAGCTAAACTAGACTGCAAGTTAGAGTTGTTATTTCTAATTGAACCACCATCGCTATAACCCCAGCCGTTTGTGGTAATTGATCCTTTTCCCAAAACCTCGGCATATTCTTTTATAACGCCTACTTCTGCAACTGATCCAATCGCTGCTGTGTGCCGAACTTCAGCATACCATTTTCCGTTTGTCATATGATGAGTGCTAGGCACAAACCTTGTTTCGTAATTAGATCCAGAAGATGGAGTTGATATTTTTAAATTACCCTCAGTAAAGGTTACATCACCACAGAAGTAACCTAACGGATTTAATGTTGAGTAGTTTCGGGTTGGAGAATCCAAAACTTGGTCTGTGGCAGCCAAAGCACTTGCAACTGTGAAGTTGTTGCCCTGCCCAGAGGTATCAGCACCAAGGCTGGAGCTATTAGAAAAATTTAACTTGAACCCATTAGTTCCATAAGCAGAGCCAGTGTACTCTTTAGGAACCCAAACACCGTTTTTAAACTCTCCTACATCCGTAGGATCAACCGCAGCACCATCAAAAAAATGAACTTCTGCCATATATCCATTAGTTGAATCAGTGCTGCCTTGAGGTGATCCGTAGCCAATAAAATGATAGTTACTACTGTTATTGATTGTTGATTGAGCATCTTGATCAGGATAAGTGGTGGTTCTGAAACTGGTTATTTTTGTTCCATCTTGATAGACTTTAATTCTATCTGAACTTGTTGTTTGAGTTGAATCTGCGATTACATGAATGTGCGTCCACGCCCCAGTATCTCTTAACGCTGTGCTTGTCCAAACTTGCTTTATACTAACGCTAGGCGAAAGCACGGTTTGAAAAACAAAGTTTATAGATCCATAAGCATTATTTGCATTTGTAGTTCCTGGTTCATGAGTATTGTCTTGTTGTATTGAAAGACCTGACTCTATGCTTTGTGGAAGGCCGCTTGAAACAGTATTAGCTGAACTAAACAAAGCCATGTCGTTCATTACGTTTGATCTTTTTATCCAGCCACACCATGTGAATGTTCTTCTGTTTCCTGCGGAAGAGTTTTGCAAGGAAAGATATTGCGCTCCATCAGCACTGTTGAAGCGTAAAGATTGCTCTAACTTGTAAGTATAAAGGTCAGCGGCGGAAAAAAACTGTAACCCACCTGCGCCAAACGGTCCTGACATACTTACCCCTTATGAAAAGTTTAGTTGTGGTGTGCCAAGAAGAATCTCACCTGCGGCTTTAACAATGTAAGGCACAACATCCACTGCATTAGCTGTAGTTGAAAGCGCAAGTGTGTTAAGACCGCCTGCTGTAAAGTATTGACTTTCTAAACTAAGCGTTCTGTTTCCCGTGCCATCTTGCACAAACACAATAAACCCTGACTGCCCCACCTGCTCAGTCGTTGGGTTTGCTAAAGTAACATTGCCTGTAAGTGTTAACACAAAGTTTTGATTTGCTTGAAAATCCAACGTCACACTGCCTGTATTTGTTGTGTCTGTGTCAGTGGTCGCTAATGCGGTTCCTGTTATAGTTACACCTGTTGACGTAGCTGATACTTTGTTTACACCGCTAACAGAAAGATTTTGAGGTGATAAGTCAGTGACTGCGGCTCCAGAGCCTGCGCCATCGCAAAAGATGGTAGCAGTGTTGCCGTTTGGAACAGTGACATTGGCTCCTGAACCTTGAGTAAATATAACGCTTTGACCTGAGTTGTTTACAACAAAATACAACTTATCAGCATCATTTGGTGAAACAGTAATAGTGTTTGTGCCACTTGGCGAACCAGCAAGAACTAAAACTTTGTTTAGCCCATCTGATGTTTTGTCACCATTTAAAGTGGAAAGCGTGGTTGTTGTGCCAGTTAGGCTTAAAGATAAAACGCCGTTGATTGCTTTATCAATAATCTCAAGATTTACATTTGTTGTAGCACCCCAAGCACCAGCTTGTTCACCACTGCCTATAAGTTCTATGCCATTATTGTTTGTATAGGTACTTGCCATTTATACCACCTTGTCTAGCCATGTTTCCACATTACCATTTCCTGAGATTTCTGTCCATGTATCGCCAGTATGAGTGATTGGAGTCCATGTATCACCGCTATGTGTTATCTGCACCCACGAATCTCCTGTGTGTGTAATTTGTGTCCAAGTCTCAACTGTTCCTGTATCAGGGTCAATCCGCACCCATAATATCTCACCAGGGGTGGTTTGTACAAATGAGAAAATAATTTCTGCTGTACCAAGAAGAGTTTTGTTCGCAGCAACGGTCTGAATGAACGAAAAGTCCATTGACGCACTGTCAAGCCTTACACGAGCAGGAACAGTGGTTTGAGTGAAGTTAAAGTTCAGCGTAGAGCTTGCAGGAGATATTCTTGAACCAGTGGTAGTCTGGGTAAAGTTAAAATCTTGTGTTGATACTCCAGATGCCACTTTTACAGGAACTGTGGTCTGGGTAAAATTAAAGTCTTGCGTTGATACCCCAGACGTCACTTTTATAGCGTCCGATGTTTGATCAAACTGTGATATGACCGTTCCGCTTGCGGTAAGAATAGCACCCTGAACTGTTGTTTGCGTGAAAGCAAACTCTATGTCTGCAACCCCCACCATAATTCCAGAAGCAATATTCGTCTTAGTTGCCGTGCCAATCATGTGGGACACTGCGGAGAATGTCCCGTTGGCTGCGCTGGTTTGCGTGAAGTTGAAATCTAATGTGGCAGATTCGGGGCGAATGCGAGTTTGGGTGGTGGTTTGCGTAAAGTTAAAGTCTAAGCTGGCTGAAGCCTCAACTATAGATTCTGTCTGACCAACCGAAATCGGTACTTCTGAAATGGAAAATGCGCCGATCATCCGTCTTTATCCTATTGGTCAGGTTGAACGGAAAGGTTATGATTTCCAGTAAGTACGCCCAGCAGCAGCTACAGAATTTACACGAGTTAAGTCCTTGCCTGCGGTTTCCCACTTGTCGTCAATGACTTCCAGTTCAAGCATCATAACAATATTTCCGACTAGTTGTTTTTTTTCATTTTCGTCTACCCCAGCCGATTTTTGACCAGCTATAATGCTTTCAATCATATCACATTGATGAAGCAGTCTAACGTAGTCTCTATCAATTTCTTTTACCGCCATAGTTTAATCTCCTTCTAATTCGGTAATCTTTGCCTGTAAACTTTCAACTTTTGCGCTTAATTCTTGAACAGCTTTAACCAAAATTGGGTAAGTATTCATAGGCGTAGCTTCTAATTTTTCAGGATTTGAATAATCAACTAATCTTGTTCTATTTGTAGAACCGAAAGTCATTTCAACTTCATGTAGCTCTTGAGCTATGAAGCCTACTTCTTTTCGTCCATGCCAAGTTCCATCGCGCTTATTCCAAGTGAAATTAACAGGTCTTAACGCTTTGATAAAGTCCAAACCTAAATCAGTGTCTTCTATAGCTGTTTTATCACGTTCATCGGACAAGGAAGTTATGGAGGTTTGCTGACACCGCAGTGTCGCCACACTAGAATTTCCTAACGTAATTTCATTTGAAACGCTTGTAGAAGAAGGAACTGCGCCTGCACCAATACAAGTAAGATTACTGCCACTATGCGCGGTTGTGTTGTCCTGATTTCCTACACAAGTAATATTATCTCCTGAATAGTTATAGGCCGAGCGATAACCAATAGCGACTTGATTGTCTCCGTTTTGATTATTGTACCCCGCAGTTTGCCCTAGATATACACAATAATTTGCACCTAAAAGATTATATCCTGCGGCAGTTCCAATGACTACGTTTCGTACACCTGTTGTGTACTGACCAGTCATACACTCAGTCCCAATGGTTACATTAAAATCCCCTGTTCCAGATTTGTAATAGGCTCTATACCCTATCCCAACATTATAATTTCCATTAGTTCCGCTATTAAGCTCTCCAGCCTGATAACCAATCATTACGCCGTAATCGCCATTGGACTCTGCCTGATATCCCACGCACACATTACCCGTAGCAGTTGTTAGCTGTAAATCTGCGCCACGCCCTACTAAAGTATTATTATCACCCGTTGTTACGACTTCACCGGCGGAATAACCAATTGCTACGTTGCCCTCCATGCCGTTATTAGCAGAGGCACTGTATAACGAATAACTACCTACGGCTGTGTTATAATTTCCTGCTTCTCTACCACTACGATATCCTAGTACAACATTATGAGAAGACGTCCCTACGTCACGAAGGGCTTCACCACCAATGCCTATGTTGCTGTCACCAGTTGTTGCGTTGTAAGCAGTTCTATACCCACCTAAATATACGTTTTGTGTGCCACCGCCGTTTGCGCTAGGACTTGAATCTGTTTGATACCCCACAGAAAAAGAATAGTCTCCTCCCTCGTATCCAGCTTGATATCCTATAGCTATGCGATGAAAGGCATTGTAGTTATAACCTGCCTGCCGTCCTATACCTATGCTGTAATCTTGTGATGTTATTCCTCTGTTAGCGTCGTATCCTACTGAAACATTGTAATCACCCTGTACTATGTTTCTTCCAGCATACGATCCCATACCAGCGTTGCCTGTGCCAGTTGTGTTTTCATAACCACTATCATATCCCATGTAGTTATTGTGCGCCCCACTGGTCGTATCTCTAAGTGAACCTTTTCCTATACCGTGATTGTATGACCCAGTGCCTCCAGTTGATGTAGAATATTGTGGCCCTGTTTCTGAGCCTATGTAAACATTGTAACCCCCTGAAGTTACGTTTTGACCCGCTTTGTGTCCTACAGCAACATTATCAACACTAGTTGTTTTCATCAAAGAGTAGTTACCTACCGCTACATTATGGTATCCAATAAGAGCCTCGGATAAACTAAAAGCACCTACTGCTACATTTCCTGTCGGAGTAACTTGTGTGGAAGCAAACTTATTTAAAGACATAGCACCAATTGCAATATTAGGTGTAGCGCCTTGATAGTCTGCGCGTTGATTTTTTAATGCACCTGGGCCAATTCTAATATTGGCAAATTGAGAATCATTTCCACTAATAGCGGAGGACATTAAATTCACAAGACCGCCAAAACTCTCTTCCGGCAGTGTGACAAAAATATCCTTGGAACCAGCACCCCAGTTTACAAATCCATCTGTAAAAGTAAGAGCATCGTTATCTGCAAAAGTTCCTGGCTCTCCAGTGGAATTGTTTGCTTGACTATCTGAACTTACAACTAAATTGTTTTGATCGGTGACTGACGCAACAACCATAGGGTAATCATTTATACTACTACCTCTAATTCGCATTCCTGCAACTATTGTTCCGCTGTTGCCATCGACCACTAAATCGGTGCTATTTTGCACCGCTCCATTTGCATTAGCCGTTGCTGTCGTAGTGTTACTGCTTTTTAAAACTAATTCTCTAGATAAAGTTGTTCCAGAAGCGGTGTATTTACCAATCCCTATTTCAAAATCAGTGCCGTCAGTACAACAATAGTAACAATAATTACCATCACCAACTTCAGCAAAGCTATCAAAACCAGTAACCGCACCAGCCAAAGTATATGTGCCTGTGCCAGTTGTCGTGGTGGTTTCTTTTACCCTATCTGCAAGAACAAAATTTTGAGTCACGTTACTTCAATTCGATTGTTAAATTGTTTGCATTAACTCTGAAGATATCGCCACTTTCAATAGTCTTGTTTGCGTCTAGCGCACCTACAAACAAGATATTGCCTGAAGAAGCAGCATCAACGATAAACGCATGTGTAATTGTGTTATTCGTCCCACCAGATGCAGGGAAGGATACATCAGCAGCATTTTTAGCTGTCTGTGTATCTGCACTACTTGACGTAACAGTCCAACCAGACGCTGCAATCTGCTGTCTTGCATAGTTGGTAAAATTAGCTTCTGTTACACTTCCGGCCTCAGCGTCAGAAACTGCGGTAGCTAACCCTAGATAAATGCTGTCACCAGGGGTTGAAAAAGAACCAGCGTTATTTTTGAAAATAAAGTTTAGTAACTTATTCTCAAGATAAGTGGTTGCTGCATTACTTGTTGCCATTTTTTACTCCTAAGTCCTTGGCCTATCAGGTAAGCCTCTGCGATATGCGTCAGAGTTCTCTCTGGCTTCCGCCAAGTCTTTCAAACGCTGAATTTCCTGCATAAATCTTTGCCCATACAGTTGCATCATATCAGCTTCGCCTTTCATGTAAGTATACGCCTCTACTAAAGAACCGTAAAGAAGTGCGTTTGGAGCATCGGTGCTTAACCATGTTGTGCCACTGTCAGAACCGGCAGTTAAGCTAACAGGGCGATAATAGTAGTGAAGTTCAACTGTATAATTTTGGTCAGGAGTTGGACTAACAATATAGTTGTCAACATCAAAAACAGCATAATACTTTGGTCTACCTGTTGCTCCAGAATCTATTGTGTATTGCTGCACAAAGTTAACATCTTTTTGAAGCAAAAATTCTTTGTTTAAAGCTGTTGTGATTTGAAAAGAAAAAGACGCTAAGTAATCAGTCGGCAGTGTTAGATAAGGATCGTCTACAGTAAGAGCGGATGTTGCGTTTTTACGAAACAACTCCAAATCCACCATAGTGAAAATACGATCTTCTGCACCACGAATAAATACAGGCAAATTCGTTACAAAAGATGTCTCAGTGTTTTCACAAAAATCTTGTATAGCTTGTTTTAGTTCTGCGTATGTAAATGACATGTTACCTGCTAACTATACTATTGTAATGTTTCCAACCATGCTGCTATGAACAGTACACTGATACACTAGCGAAGTGTCACTAGGCTCGTGCGGCACAATAAATTGAGTCAGCCCAGTGGTACTATTGTAATTGTCTGTAACCCCTGTTGTAAAAGCAGAGCCACCATCAGATGTTCGTATCTGCAAAGGATGGCTACTAACATAGGAAGTGTTGTCGATTAAATATGTATGACCTTTGTAAAAAGTAAAGTTAGGGTTGTTACCAGCAGTAGCACCTGGACCAGAAAAGGTGTAAGCAGAACCTGTGGCTGCTGTCGTTGTGTATGTGGTTGTTGGACCGCTAACTTCATCATTAAGCCTTATCCAATTGCCACCGTGAGCAAAATACAAACCACCAGTTGCGTGAACATGAGCAACTGCGCCATGATAGGTTGATGCACTGGGTAGATCACTCAAAGCAGCATAATAAAAAACTATTTTGTTTGCTCCAGAACTAACATCTAAAAGACCGTTTGCATCTATAATGTCGGTCAACACATTAGAACTGTTTCCTAACGCGGCATAGATTTCATCAAAATTATCGTTAATTTTATCTGCACCTACACGCAGGCTATCACCTGTGCCATCATTAGCGGATGTTCCAATTCCTACGGTTTGCTTTGCCATTTAAGCCTCGTCATATGTACTGCTTGTGGAATCAAGTGTAACACTTGTTGCATCAAAGGTCGATGCTGTTGTCACTGTTGCCGTTCCCGCTCCAACGGTCGCATGGTCACCACCGCCTCGTGCACCACCGGCTGTCGCTCCACTGCCGGTAATCGCAACAGTATACGAATTATCATCGACAACCGTGATTGTGTAGCCTGTAGCTTTTTCAAGATTAGTTTTTGTAAAACCATCAAATCCCTCCACTTTACGAAAAACAACAGCATCAGATGTACTGCGACCATGAGAAGGCTCAAATACTGTAACTACACTAGAGCCTGAAGTTCCAGATTGAAACGGATTCCTGATCAAAAGTCTTTGAACAGGATCCTCAGTCGTAGTGTCTGGCCTAGGATCGCGTAACGCTTGTGGATCAACAACCTTTCTTCTAGGCTCTAATTGTGGGTGTTTTTCTTCATATTCATCTGAACCAACTTTAAAGCCGTTCCATTCGGTTTTCATGTCTCGTAAACGATAACGAAAACCAGAACGATCTGATATGCCATATGCATTTTTACCAGAGGCAAAAGCCATTACACCCTCAAATATTGAATATCAGGCTGTAGTTTAAGAGACACCCTATCTTCATCCTCATCAGCGGCTCGTTGAAACTCTTCTTCATAAACAGTTTTTAACAACTGAACCAGTTGAGGATTCTTTTTCAATGCAATGTAGTATGATAATCCAGCAACCGCGCAAGGCAGAAAACGAAAAGGAAGATCTACATCGTTAGTAAGCGTATCGGCATCCTGTATTCTTTGAACATAGTAATACACTAACTGATCAGTGCTGTTTTCTGGTGTAGGCCACAAAGTTATTTGAGGGGTCGTTTGTCTGTTAAAATAATATTGACTAGGACGCGCTTGTGTTGCTTTGTCTGGAACAGACAGATAATCTCCTCGACTAATTTTCATAATATTAAAATCAGTGCTACTTCTTCTAACGACCACCTCAAGTAAATCAACAACATCCGTTGTTAATGTCTCTGTAGCTTGGCCTTTTGTTAAGGTTATTGTGTTCTGTTGAACAGTCCAAAGATTAACGCCTCTGTTTGCCCAGTCAGCAAACATGAGATTCATAGAACGGCGTGCAGTACGCGCATCGTAACCAGTGCGAAGTTCTAACCCACACCTTTCATATGCCTCTTCTATAATGTCTGAAACATCGAGAGCGAAGTCTCTTGAGTTTGAAGTAGCCATCACTCTTCCTCATTGTAAAGGTTATCAAATATCCTATTCACATCTAGTGTATAGTCTAAATCACTTTTTGAATAGTGTACATGTTGAGAAGGCTTAAAGTGTGGCGCACCTTCGCCTGTCTCAAACCAAGCAGGGTGTGTAACCCTTACACGATTATTGGGCAAGGCAACAATGTTTCCTGTCCATTCACCAGCATCAAGAAGTTGCAAAACATGACTTTGCTTATGTTGCGCTGGGTCATCTGCTATTTCGGACTCGGAGTAATCTACTGTAAACAGGTACTTTGCAGGAAAGAACTCACTGTCTATTTTAGCCAACCAAGGGCAGGGCGTAGCTCGGTCTATCACATA
>CEUO01065093.1_pt1 | contig 10067 bp, 8 predicted proteins | sample 531391 | NCBI WGS metagenome assembly CEUO01 (sample SAMEA2622799, study PRJEB7988) | marine metagenome | isolation source: saline water (ENVO:00002010), including | reverse complement strand
AAGGTTGCATCAATCGACCAGACGTTTCGTGACTTGGCTAACTGACTAGCGTTAGCCCCAAACTTAGCCTTCATAGTGTCCATTGTGTTACCACTGTATGTCGTGTGCCAGACTACACCAATCTTTGCCGAGATTATTTGTTTAGCGATGTCTGACTCTAGTGGCACAGCATATGTAATTGTGTTTGGTGTAAAGATAACTGAGTCATCTCCACCAATGTTTGCTTTCTTGAGGTCGTCTTGTGTGTAAAGTAAATCGCCTTGCCAGATGCCTGGTATGTTTAGTCTTGGGAAATACCTTAGAGCAGGTATCAGTTTGTCTTGAAGTCCTGCGTGATGATTCTTTTTGATGTCGGCAACTGTGTAGTTTATTTTTGGTCCGACTCTCCCACCAGGTTTATTAAAGATTGCCTTCGTGCCGACAAAGAACTTTCCATTCTCTGGGTTTGTTCCTGCGAAGATGGCAGGTGCTCCGTCCCACTTCACGGTTACATTCATTTTCTTTTTACTGTAACCTTGAAGCATATCACTCAATGCAATAAGGAATGATATGGCGTTTCTACCACCAGGCACACCGTTATTTAGAATCTCATCTTCTAAATGTTCCAGATGAGTATTCTTATCTTCGGTTAGAAATTGGGAAAAATTATTCATATACTATAATGGTATCATATTTTGTAGTATAATACAAGGCTATTTATAAATAATAATATGGCAAAAGAACTTACTCTAGACGAAACTCTTGCGAGAATGCCTGCCACTGGCAGAAAATTTAGTGCTTATTTCAAGAAACTAATGATGGCTTCTAAGATAGATCCAGCAGCATTCTTCGGTGACGATACACCCAAAGTTATTCCCACAGGTAAAACATATAATGTCTATATGTCCCCTGCAAATTTAGACCTTGTTAGAAAACAAATCAATAAACCAAGGCAAGGTGGTGTACAATTAGCGCCTGGTAAGGAAGATGTTTTCTTTGAAAATCCCCCAGGCAAACCTGTTATGATTTACTATGAGGTAATAGGTAGTAAACCTATTTTTCAATTTAAACTAGATACAACAAGCAAAAAGGCTAGAGGTGGTTCAGGCAAAACATCAAAGAACCCTTCTACACAAGAACAAGAAAAAGTAACATTGCGCATCTTTGAGGAAGTCTTGAGTAAGAAAGGTCCAAAGTATGACCAAAAAGGATTCAAAGCTTTGGTTAACGATCATCTCAAAAAGATTTATCCAGACATAGATCATCCAGATAGAAAAGACTGGACAGCTCACTTTGAATTACAGTTTAACGAAATACGAGATACAACAAAACTACCTAACAATAAGTTTGATGTATTTGATTATGATACTTTTATGGAGTACATTGTAAAGATTGTTATTGGCGGTCCACCAAACGCAAACGAATGGCCTTTCTTTGGAAAAATATCTGAGAAGGACAGTTGGAACCCAGCAGACATTTGGTTGGTTCAAAGTGGCAGTAAATATCAAGAGGTTCTGAAAGAGTTAAAAACTAGTGGAACAATCAAAGAACTAAATGATGTATTGAGATATGCTTATAAAAATCATATCATCGCAGGCATATCACTCAAGAAAAGTAGTGGTAAACCTGGCGGGTTGAAATGGGAACTAGTAAACTTAGAAACTAAACTCAAAAATCTTCCTAAGATAGAGATAGGCGAATTCAAAATGAACTTACCTATGGACAATGGAAAATTTACAAAGTCTACTGCTGAAATCTCAGTAACAAATAATAATGTAAAAACAGGAATAATGAGAACTGGTAGTAACACCACCGGTGTTGGTAACAACACTTATGAGTTCAAAGCAGCAGGAGCAGCCACAGCAATGTTAGGTAAGGTACCTAAGAATCTAATGTTAAAAAGGCTACAACTATCAGGTGTAAGATTAGACTCACTACCCACATGGCAAGAAATGGATAACAAACTACCCAAAAGTAAAGGTGACTCTAACTTCAACTACTGGGTAAAAGTAGTCAATCAAATAAAAAAGACACGATGGGTTAATCTTGATGGTTGGAACATAGATCAGTTTCCAACCGATCTACTTATAGCAAGTCGTGATAACAAAATACAAAAGGGCACTTCTGCCGTTATGCAAATCGTAGAGTTTGCTCACATTCTTATACAGGTAGAAAGTAAGGTAAAACGAAAGGGTCTTGATGAACTTATGGAAGACCTATACTATTATGCCCAAAAGAAAGGTAGAGTAGGTCAATCAGAGTTCGGACCCTTTGCTAAATTAGCTTAAACTTTAAAGTCTGCGAATCGGTCAATGATTTCTTCTTCTTGACCTGTATCAACCATATCATCTTGTGCTGTCTGGTTCACATCATACAGTTTCATCTTTGATCTGTCTACACCAATGATGAATTTCTTGTTTGATGTTGGGTCAGCATATCTGTTCTTCAACTGTTTGACCAGCATCTGATTGAGTTCTTCTAATTCTTCTGTCTGTATCAAAGCAAACATAAAGTCAGCAGTCGCAGGCAAACCAAACGACTCTGATGTATCTTCAAGACCGATATCTGTTGATACGAAACCAGTTCTCGTTGTCTGTGTTGCCGACATGATTGGTAGATCAAACTCAACAGCAAGACCTCTCATTTCTTCAGCTATTGCCTTGATGTATGTGTATGAGTTCACATTAGCACCGGCACGAAATCTACTTGACGCACAGATGTTGATGTAATCTACAAACACTATGTCTGGTTTAAAATCCTTTTTCAGCATTAGTTCATTGAACAAAGAACGAAAGTGACCACAATGCGCAGATGCAGTCGGATACTCTTTGACTATCAACTGACCTTGGGTTTTTTTCTTGACTTTCTCAAACTTACTTTCATACATATGTTTTGGTAAGTCGTGTAAATCATCCATTGTGATGTTCATCAGATTGGCATCAATACGTTCGGCAATCTTTTCTTCTGCCATTTCCATAGTGATGTACAACACGTTCTTACCTTGCATCAAAGTTGATGCCGCAACGTGACACATGAACAATGACTTACCAACACCAGTACCGGCAATGGCAATATTCAATGTCTTGTTTGGCATACCACCTTTGGTGATACGATTAAAGAAATCTAAATCGAATGGTATCTTTTCTTCTGACCTATTGTAAAACTCATATCGGTCATCAGATTGTTCTATGTAGTCGTGACCAACGTGTTTATCAAACGATACTGATAGAGCATCGGACAATAAACTTGGTAACGCATCGGGACCAGTATCATTCACCTTACCTTCAATGATATGAATACTGTTGAGAACAGCGTTGTAGATTGCTTTGTCTTTACACCACTGTTCTGTTTGATTTGATAACCACTCTAGACCAACTTCATCCTTTTCTAAACTCTCTAGATATTCTAGAGCGGTCTTGTAGTGTTCGTCATTGAGTGTTGCCTTCTGCAACTCAATGGCAAGTGCCGATATGGTTGCGGCACTCTTGTATTGATCGGCATACTGCCAGATCGTTTTGAATATTACCTTCTCAACACCGTCTTGGAAATATTCTTCTTTTATAAATGGAATAACTTTTCTGGCATAATCCTCATTATAAATCAGATTGCTCAGTATCGTCGTTTCCAGCCTCTGTACCAATTTCGATTTGGTCATGTTCTAATCCTTCATCCAAAACAGTCATAAGAATGTCACCGAGCACATTGTTAAATCTATCTAACGAGTCCTCGTTGACCAGTCCATCTTTATTATACAACACATCGTAGGAGAATGTCAATGGTATTGTCTCAACTTCTTCCAAGTTTAGTCTGTTGCCATCTTCGTCATGTATTGGCAACTTGACATCACGAAAGTTCCAGACTACACCTTCAAACTCACCTGCCTGTAGTCGGAAGGCTTGTTCGTCTGTTTCTTTGTGATAAACGTAATGATAATCATGCATAATGACAATACGAATGTAGAATGTATTTTCTACCCGATACAGGTTTTAGACCAGCGTGGTAGTATTGCCACGTTGGCGGAAACATCAACAATCGTCCTCTCTTTGGTTGTACTTTGTACGGTAAATAAGTTCCCGGTTGGTTTATGTTTAGAAACTGTGTCTCACCACCTTCTTCTACATCATTGAGATAGATAAAGAAGGCAAGAAATCTTCGTGCGGACTCATGGTTCATTACATCAACATGAGGATCAAAACGGTCATAGTCGTTTGACAGATACCGTTTTATTCTCACTGCCTCGTAACCGTACTTCTCGGGCCACATCTTGTCATAGACATTACAATCTATTTTGTAATGTACTATGTAGTCTTGAAACAACTCGAGCAGTCCTTTCTGAACATCATCCCAACCTTGTGTAAATAAGTTTAGTTGCTCAAACGAGATAACATTATCACCATCTTCTTGATGCACAGTCTCGTACATCTCATGCTCATCTTCAAACTTCTGGATGAGTTCATTACAACTTATCTCGTCTATTACATCATCATAGACCTTGATGTAATTATCCATATGTGAATTTCTCTTTGGCAAACGCATCAAGTTTTTCCATCACTTCTGGTGTAAAGTATTTCTCTGGATCATTGTTGATAGTCTTACCAAATGTCTTTGTACCATCTGGCAATTCTATTCGTGTTGATACTGAATTGAATACACCAGCCTCTACGGCAAGTTCTAGAAGTCCATAATACCTGTCTAAACCCTTCGTGTAAGACAACCTAACGTCCACCATTTGATTTTCTTTTGTAAGTCTAGACTTGTATGTCTTACAATGAACGATGTTGCCTACGACTTCTGTGCCCTCTTTCTCTTTCTTCTTTGATAGGTACACGATAGTAGATGCGGCATACTTGAGTCCTGAACCACCACCCATTTCTTTCGTTGGGAACATACTGCCCACAACATCATAGGTGTGGTTAGTCATAATCATAGGTACACCCAACTTACCAAGTTTCAAAGTCAGCACACGAAAGGTTGCCTTCACAATCTGTGCTCGGGTCATATCTTTTGTTTCTTTACCTGCCTCTGTATCTTCAATCTCTTTTGTTGTAGATAACATACCGAGACTATCAAGACACAACAACAAAGGTTTACCTTCACCTGTTTCTTCGTATGCCTCTAAGACCTGTAGTGCCTGATAACGGAACTCCTGTACCGTTGTGACTGGCAGAATAGCCATTCGTGCTGAGTCAATACCTCTAGACTCAATCATGTCCTTTGTGATAGCGGACTCTGATTCAAAGTAGACAACATTTGCTTCGGGGTCGTTGTCTAGAAAAGTTTTACATACCCCTAATGCGAAGAAGGTTTTACCAGTCGCACTTTCACCAGCAATTGCCGTAATTTTATTATTGGGTAGACCACCGTATACAGAACCAGATACCAAAGCATTAAAAATATGGCTACCAGTATCCACATACCCATTAACATCAGCGGCATCAACGCCTTCAGCAACGATTGACCCATACTTGTTACCTGTTTCTCTTATTACGTTCTTTAGAAAACTCATTTTCTTTCTCCATTATTTATTCCTCCAACAATACATCGGAGTTTCATCATTCACATCAAATATATTAGGATGATTTAACAGGGCTCGTCTGTAAGGTGTCCATTTGATACCACGGCCCCATCCAACAGAACCTATCAAATCTTTTTTTGTCATCTCACCTTTCTTTTCTATCCACCCTATCATCTTCTGTAATGCTTCTGATTCACCTGTCATTCTCATAGAATCTATTTGTTCGTCCAGATATGTGGACATCAAAAGCATCTCATCCTTATAAATTAATTTTTCTTTTATATGTTCTAGACAAATCTTTGCCATATTATTTCTATGATTAATATCGTCTAGATATGTATTTAGCAAACTTACAGCCTGACTTTGCTCTGTAAAGGTTTCTGCCTTATCACAGAGTTCATGGTAATATGTATCGTCATATAAAATATAAGGCACACCGTTCATCATGCCGTCAGTTGTTGCCACACTCCAACCACCATAGTCTTGTTTGGGAGAATACCCAACACAACATGATTGGAGTTTTTTGTAGTACCATTCTTTATCACCCTTATCAGTAATCACATACTCTCTGTTAGGTTTAGATAACAAAGGCACCCACACTTTAAAATCTTTTCGTTGTGACCAGAGTTCATCTGTTGTAGCAATGAAATCATCAAAATGTTTGTATGTATCAGGTCTATGGTTGAATACTATAATGTTCTCGTAAGGTTGAATATCATTTATGATGTTTTCTTTGTCTACACCTAGATGTTGTACTGTTAGAATAGTATTCAGTTTTTCAACAGCAGAGTCATTAAAGATTCTCTTTGCTTGATTCAGAACCATATCTTTCTGATGTTGTGTATTCAAATAGCATCGGTCATATTCTAATAGACCTGTGATGTTTTGGTTAAATGCCCCTTGAGGCCAACCGACAACTTCATCAAGGTCAAACCAATGACAGTAACCCATCACAGGCGGAACATGGTGTGTTACATTATACATCACATTCTTTAGTTGATGGGTGTGTTCTGGTAGATGAGACATTATCAAATCAAAATCAAAGTTCTCACTGATAAGTTTTTGCATTTGAAAAACATCAAAGTGAGCCCGCATCGTTGGCGGGTAAGTTGGCATCTCCAAATACCACTGAGTCACATTAGGAAAAACTAGTGTGGGTTCAGGTTTAGGAAGTATCAGATAAAACCACAAGTCATCACGAATTTCGTTTAGCAGTTTTATCTGCTTCTTAATAACTTGAATATAACTATCTTTCTCTAAATCTTTCTGAAAGGTAATATTGGGATAAACCAATATTCGTTTAGTATCTTGATAGACCTTCTCTTTATTTAAATCAAACAAACTCATCGTATAATATCTATCGTGTCTATGTTGTCTCGCTTCCAAACTTCAAGTTCGGTTCGTAGTCTGCCGTCTGCCTTCAAGGACTCATAACGCTTAGTCGCCTTGTTCTTCCACCAGCTTACTATATTTTCTAGCTCATGTCTATCCCAAACTTGACTTTTTTTCAATTCGTCTGTCTCTCTTAGGATATACTCACGACTATTCTCATAACCAAATGTGCTCATATAAAATCTTTTCTGTGTTGTCACATTCTCGGTGTCTTTACGGAACTTTACAAACTTAGCATAAGCCGCATCGTTGTATTGTTTCAGACTATTACTAATAATCTGAATCATCTTGGTCTGTGTCTTGAGTTTTCTAGACGAAGCATCTTTATGCACTAAAGGTCCATCGTTTCTTTCTTCAAACCATTTTCGCATTTCGTGATACATATCATCAGCAAAGGTCAGAAAGAACTTTGACTCCGTATCACCTTTGTATCGGAGAAACGGTCTCATGCCGTCATACATACTGCCGCCTTTGATATTACCATACAGTGAGGTTGTCTCAAACATACAGAAGGGCCCACCATACTTTTGGTTTAGGAACCTACGAACATCATGTGAACAACATATTGCAGCCATCAATTTGCCACCTAGATAGTTGAACCCAAATGGTTGTGCCGGCACAATAACAAACCCCATGATAGTGCCCCTGTTAAAGTGTTGCATCTCCTCTTTATCTTCTGTCTGTAGAGGACGACCTAACCATTCGTTTCTAGGTTTAGCATTGATAAGAGGTGATGCCAGTTTGATGAACCCAACAATCTTACCTGAGTTCTTTTCTTGCACACAAAGTTTACTATTCTTACCTGGCGGATCGTCTGGTGAGAAACTGGCAGTCATTTCTAACAGATTATCAAATGTTTCACCTGTCCGTTTGACTACCTCAAATGACATATCTTGTGGATGCACATCAAAGTTCTGAAACAAATCATCTTCTGGACCCAAACCAAATAGTGGTGTGGGCATCTCTTTGATGCGGTCTATCTTTCTGCTTCTAAAGTAATCATCTATTCTCTTGAAGTCAGAGAAATAGTTTACTAGTTTATCAGCAGCCCAGTATGTATCTTTTTCGTTTAGTATCATCGTGTCTTGAAGCCATGTTCTTCTATTATATCATTTCGTTTCTCTATAAATTCTTTAATTTTTTTATCAAACTTATCTTCTTCCTGTTCAAACCAATAATTAACTTTCTTAGCTAAGTTAGCTCTAAGTTTTTCAGTTTGTTTAGTAAACAATTCTTCACATTTTTCAGCTTCAAGAATCAATTTAGCTTGTGTTCTAGCCTTTAATTTTTCAACTTCTCTTTCTATTTTTCTGTTTTCTTTTTCTTTAATTTTTTCTAATATTATTTGTTCTTTTCTTTCTGCGGTTTCTAATTCCTTTAACTTTTTATCTCGTTCACGTTCTTCTTTTCTTAGTTCTGCTTTATATTCTTTATAAGTTTTGGTACCATGCTTTTCGGTCCAGGCCAACTGTTTCCTAACTACTTTTCTACATTCCTCAGGATCATTTAATATATTATAAAAAGTTTGCACACCTATCCCCAAGTCTTTACATATCTTTGAGATTGATACACCCTCCTCTCTAAGTTCTCCAACCTTATCTATCTTTTCTTCTGTCATGGCAGTTGGTCTTCCCAGCTTAAAACCCAACTCTTTTGCTTCTCTCAAGCTTTCTGTTATAATATTGCTATTATTATTCCAAGCCCCTGGACGAACTGAATGTATCCAAGCATGGTGCGTCGTACATAATGTTATTAAATTAGTTTCCTCATCACTACCACCTTGACTTCTTGGTATAATGTGATGATGATGTAAATCATCCTTTGTTCCACATACTGCACAAAATTCCAACTTCATCCGAACAAACCCTCTAGTGTTCGTCGTGTGCCATAACTTCTGTCAACTTGCCAATCAATACATTCTAAAATGATTTCGATTGGGTCAACAAAAGATTTCTCAAATTGTTTGTCTCTATCTATCTGGTCGTGTAGGTTAAACTCTTTCGGCAACTCACCATTGAAAGCAATCACATTGGACTGCACGATGTTAGGTGTTTTGAGCAAAAGATATTTTAGTTTATCACCATCTTGAATAAGTTGATATCTATTTGTCAACTTATGTTGTTTCAGTAGATAGTTGTAAATCAATGCACCTTTAATATGCATCGGTGTGCCCTTCTTGAATATGCTTGACCTATCGCCCCACTTCTTGAGTCCGTTGCATGACCTTGGAAACGCCATCGCCTCTACAGGAAGATTCATAAACTCTTTACGAAAGTTCTGTATGAATTCGTTTACAGCAGTCTCATCTTCGTTTACAATCACCTTCAATGATTCTTTAATGCGTTCACGACAAGCGTGTGGTGTAGATGATTTGACTGCTTCGATACCCATAATCTTTAGTTGTGGTTCACTGTATCTTACACCTTCGTTGTCGTGAACATTCAGAATGTATCGTTTCTTGGCAGTCCAGATACCTTTGTCAGCGATAACTTCTCGACCCATCTCCATCTTCTGGTCATAGGCATGAACATAGTCAGCAAGTTCCTGATAACACCCATCAATAAACGGTTGTATTTTTTCTTCAGCAACTTTGTTTAGAAACTCAATAGGATTCTTTGGGTTGACTTTATCAACCAACTCTTTGAAGCGAACATAGATTGAATCTGTATCAGATGCTATAATGTAATCTTCGCCTTCGGTTTTCAATATCTCATTGAGATAATTGTTTACTCTTGCCTCAATCCAACGAATAGATAACTGACCTGATGTTGTGATAGCAGTCGCCATACGTTCATCGTAGTATCTGAAAAACTCATTACCCAGAGCACCATAAGCACTGTTTAGGGCAATCTTTCTTGCTAACTGAATGTTGTGATATGTTCCAATCTGATTGACATACTTTTGGTCTTTAGTTTCTTCATACTTCTGTTTGGCATCAAGCATATACTTTTTGAACTTTGTTCGGTCAGTATAGAACTTCTCCATCAACTCAGGTAAGAAACCACGTTTGTCTGTTCTAAAACAGGCACCGTTTGGTGTCACTGTTAGTTTGTCACCAAGAATGTCTGTATCAACTTCTTTGTTCAACAACTTATTAATAGAAACAGTTTTAGGAAACTGCTGTTTAATAAGTGTCTCTAGTGAAATATTATATTGCATAATCAAATGCGGATACAGACTA
>CEUO01008664.1_pt1 | contig 10068 bp, 8 predicted proteins | sample 531391 | NCBI WGS metagenome assembly CEUO01 (sample SAMEA2622799, study PRJEB7988) | marine metagenome | isolation source: saline water (ENVO:00002010), including | reverse complement strand
GGTATTCTGGGGGCAATACTGTCGCAATAATGTTAAAAACTACCATCGGACAATTGTTGATTACCTTAAACCTTACACATTAATTTTTAACAGTCGGGGAGTGACCGATGCTAGTCCCATCATTAAGAAGCATCACTAAAACTGCTGTAAATCGTTATCTTGGCGAGGTGCCTACACAGGGACCAGACGAAGAAGAAGAGAAGCGGGCTGGTGTTGATCAGGTGCAAGTATATATGGAGCAAGGCTTCTCTTTAGAGGATGCTGTGCGCGCTGCTTATCCAGATTGGAGCGACGAGCAGGTAGCTCAGTTTGTGGGACAGCAGAAGCAAGCGAACACAGACCCCATTGATCGTTTGTTATCGGTAACAAAGACTGCTGTAAATCGACATCTTGGGGAGGTGCCTACACAGGGATCCGGTCCGGATCAGATTGCGAATGCACTTAATCTTTATGGGCAATCCCGTACACTGGCCGCTCCTACTGATGAACAGTTACAGCGAGCGGGGATAACTCGGGACGAGTTTGAAGATACTATTGACGATCTAGCGGCCCGCCGTGATACCAAGTTTAACTTTCGGGAGCTAAAGGCTGACCCCCAGGTTCGCGCATGGCTTGGCGGTCTTGGCGGTATTTTGGGAGGCGGAGCGCTTGGCTATTTAACGGGCGGAGCGGGCAGCGCGGTTACCAGTGGTTTGATCGGTGGTGGCATGGGCGCAGGCGCGGGCTACCTCTCTGCCGGGTCACATAACAGAAAGTTGTTGGGCGCAGCTAAGATGCTTAGGGATTATGGACTTCTTTCGCCTGAACTACTTCGGAAAGCACACCCTGTTGTTGGTCGACCCAAGTTTGCCGGGCTCGCGGCTAGAAAAATTATGGCGGACTAATGTTAAAAACTACCATCGGACAATTGATGATTAACGAGACCCTTCCTAAAGAGATGCGGGATTATCGCCGCAAGCTCGATAAGAAGGGTATCGCTAATCTATTGCAGGAGGTCGCTGAGAAGCGTCCCAAGCTTTACAGACAGATAACTAAAGAGCTATCTGATGTAGGACGGGATGTTGCGTACTCTACCGGTGGTTATTCTTTCGGCCTACGTCATATGCGCAAGTCGTTGGTAGCTCGCAAAGCTTATACGAAGCTTCGGGCAGACATTAAGCGAGTTCATAACAACTCTCGCTTAACGGACAAACAGAAGGACGAAAAAATCCTGGCTCTCGTGGATAAAGCTAACAACCCTCTACTAGACGCCATCTACGATGAGAGCGTTGCAGAGCGTAATCCGTTAGCCGTGCAGATCTCATCAGGTTCTCGTGGTAATAAGGTTAACCTGCGCGGGTTAAAGGCTGGTGACGGTATCTACGTTGATGGGCAGGACCGACCACTACCGATACCCGTACTTAGCAGTTACTCAGAAGGCCTTAAACCTGTTGAGTACTGGGCAAGTACGTACGGATCCCGAAAGGGTATCACGGACGTTAAGATTGCCACGGCTGACGCAGGTTACATGGCTAAGCAGTTAAACCGCGCAACGCACAGGTTGTTGGTTAGCGCACTGGATGATGACAAAGAAACAGGACAGTCACGACTAGGACTTCCTGTGGATACCTCTGACATGGATAACGAAGGCGCACTCCTCTCGATCCCCACTGGAGGTTACAAACGCAATACTGTCCTGACTCCTAAGATCCTTAAAGATCTTAAGAAGAAGGGCCATAAACGTATCCTTGTTCGAAGCCCCTTGGTAGGAGGTCCGTCTGATGGCGGCGTCTATGCACGTGACATCGGTATACGTGAGCGGGGCGGGTTCTCTCCTATAGGTGACTTTGTAGGCTTGGCTGCTTCGCAGGCCATTTCAGAACCACTCACCCAGGCGCAGATATCTTCAAAGCACTCTGGTGGTGTAGTAGGTGCTGCAGCAGGCGTCTCCGGATTTGCGCTTGTTAACCAACTTATCAATGTTCCTAAGACGTTTAAGAGCGGAGCTGTCCACGCACAGTCGGATGGTAAGATCCAACACATCGAGGATGCGCCGCAGGGTGGTAAGTACATCACCATAAATGAAAATCGGTTATATGCCCCGGCTGGTTTTGCAGTAAATGTAAAAGTTGGCCAAATGGTAGAGGCTGGCGACGTGCTTACGGCAGGTATTCCCAATCCTGCTGAGATTGTTAAGCACAAAGGTATCGGAGAGGGGCGCCGATACTTCGTCAAGGCTATTCGGGATGCATACAAGGCCGCTAACATTTATGCACACCGTCGCAACGTTGAACTTGTTGCCCGCGGTGTGATTGACCATGTCCGACTTGACCAGGAAGTGGGTGTTTACGTCCCTGGCGATGTCGTACCGTACAGCGCACTAGTCCATGAGTACAAACCACGTGAAGGTAGTCGTGTAATTGACTACAGACAAGCAAAAGGTAAGTACCTGGAACGCCCGGTGTTGCACTATACTATTGGTACAAAGATTAGACCTAGCATGATGAAGGATTTCGAGCAGTTTGGCGTTAAACAGCTCGAAGTTCACGAAGAACCCCCGCCATTCCAACCGGAAATGCGACCAGGAGAGCGAGCCCTTGAGCACGACCCTGACTGGGCAGCACGGATGATGGGTGCGGGACAAAAACGAGGACCTGGAAGCTTGTTAGCAGGAGTCCATCGCGGTGACTTTAGCGAAGAGGAAGGCACTAGTTACGTACCTTCCTTGATGTCTAAAGAACACTTTGGTCGCACCGGTATGACGCAGGGTTGGAAATAGTGCCGGTGTCCAAGGTATATTCAAGTTAAGAGAGTTGATAATATTACAATACAGCCCGCGCAAAGGGCAGTAAGTTCCACGGATGGAGTTAAAAAGAATGGCTTTGCAACTATCCCAAGATATACAAAAAAGCCTGGAAATCGTCAAAAGCTACCAACGAGGCTGGGTAAAACAAGCCGAATTGGGAGGGGACGGACAGGATATCCCGTTTGAACAGGCTTTAAGCAATCTTGCACACGCTTATCTGCGAGATAAAGCCCCGAGTCTCCTGGACTACGAAGTAGGGTTTCAACTACTCGAGCGAAACCAGGAAAACACCAAGGCTGTTGGTGTTGTTGCTTTCAAAGTTGGCTCTATGTGGCTTTACGTGCCTATCTTCTTCCTACGGGGAGAGTTGAAAGGGCACGAACTACTGTACATCAAAGACCAGGACATTTTCGTACCGCTTAAAGAGAACTGGTTGAACTATCTTCTTAGCCGTAAGCCGAATATCCTTGGCGACGGTACTAACAAGAATGTTACAGACATCGGCGTGATGCCACCTAACCTGGGACAATTGTCACGGGGTGCTACAAAGACAGGTTCTGCATACCCTGAGTGGGTGCAGGACTTTTTACCCGTTTATGCTTACATGGCCACAACTCCGCCATACCAACAAGAGAAGTTTGCAAGCGTAGCCACCTTCCCTGAGATCCTTAAACAAGAAGGTGCAAACTCCATCCTGTTCATGCACAAAGTTGCTGAACACTACCCACTAGTATTCAAAGCTGCTTCAGAACTTTACGGCGACGACCTCGACTCCGCATTAAAAACAGCTAACTTGCGGTATGCGCAGAGCAAGAGTGTTCTTAGCAAACCTAAGCGGAGTAAGAAAAAGTCGGTACTTGAAGATAAGTGCCAACATCCTGTAAAGTCAGGCAGCTTACAGATCATCACCATCGATATCGCTCGTACTACAGTTCTGGAAGACGGACCTAGTGAAGAAGACCAGGAAAAGCTTCTTCGCGACGGTGTCCTGATTCGGGATGAACGTGAAGGTGATGAAGTTAGTGTTGCTTACAACACACAGGTTGAGAGTCGTATTTTCAATCCGACAGAAACAGGATTGTATAAAGTCCTCACCAACGCCGGTGACATCGAGGACTGTCTGGTGACAATCGCACCAGTTTGCCCTAAGGGACGTGACTCTATCGCTACAGTTGCCCGTAAAGAAGCCAGCGGACCTAAAGATTGGGTTAATGCTAATCCTTCTGACATCTTTGTCGTCGAACAACTTAGTGACGAGGATTACAACGAGTGGTTTGATGGTCTGCCAGTTGCTGATAGCCTGTCTACCAACGGCCTTTATATCCTCCTCGGCCCTAGTGGTGAAGCATCACTTCCATTGGATGTGCATAAAGAGATTGGCGGCGCAGATGGTGCGCGTACTTACAAGGTACATTCAAACTCTCGCTTACACTCTGGCGAAGCCCTTCGAGATCGTTACAAGGACCCACGCACCCCGCGTTCGTATAACTACGACGCTGAGTTCGTTCATTTGAATGGAAAAGCTGGTAGTAAGCTCGTTGGTTCTGAGGGTAACCTGTTTGTGCCCGTTGGTTTCAAGGCAGTTAAGCTTCAAGGGAACTACGACGAATATGCAGATAACGACCGACTGCAGTTGGTTCCTGGTAAAGCGATTGATGCTGAATTGAACCTGATGGCTAAAACAGCCGAACTCACCCTGTACCACAACGGTTCAGAGGTTGAAGTTAATAAACTACGCATGAATCCTAAGCAGGCGTTTGTTGCACTTATCAAGGACCACGGTCTGCGAGAGAAACAGGCGCGCGCAATGCTTCATGACGCAGAGAAGAATCGTAAAGCACGCTATCGGGTTAAGTACGCTGAGTACGTGAAGACCGCGCAGGATCCTTTCCTGCATCCTGGTCCTACCGCACCTGGATTCCCCGGACCACAGATGGGTTCAACGTCCGTTATCGGTGGTGAAGTTCCTGCGCAGTACCCAATGAGCGCAGAACAACCTGTTCCAGATATGTACCAGGGAGACCCATCCCAGTACGACATAACTGCTACACCAGATCCTATGGTTATGCAGGCTGTTCAACAGGCAGCTTCTACGGGACAGAAAGAAATCTTTGATACAACGATGTTGGGATCCATGCTTAAAGCTGTTAGACAGGACTCCATGATCGATCGTTACATGGGCGATTTAATGAAGGGTATGGACCGTGTTGGTCGTATCCTGTTCATGTTCTACTTCCACCAGGACGACTTCGCCGATCGTTACGGTAAAGCGGATATGCCTGAGTTAGAGGACAGTCTGCGTAATACATTTGAATCCCTCGGTGACTTAACACTGTTCCTGAAACAGAAGAGTGTTGATCCGGAAGCAGAGGCGCTCGGAGTGGATCTCAGCGCTATTGCAGGAACATAAGGAGAAATACTCGTGAAACCATACGAGAAGCATTACTCATTTTCACAGGCCTCTAGTAGTACTGGAGAGGTTTTTGAAATGGAGTTCCCCGAATATTCCATCATTAAGAAGTTCGTGGTTCAACAAACTGGCGGAACTGACATTAGTTACACCGCTACAATCTACAACGCAGACCCTAGCTCACTAAGCGCAGATGCCAAGGTGGTGCACACGGTGATCCCTGAACAGAGCGCAATGGCAGGTGATGCCGTAGCTATCTTCCAGGGAGATTACTTAGCACTAAACACCGAAGGCACAGCTACTGTACCTGTGAGGAAGCTTTATCTTGAGCTAACGGCCACAGCTTCCGACGCATGTACCTGGGAAGTTGCGCTGGGTTCATTAATTACCACAGCTACTTAGTTGTAACAGCGTTAGGCGTTGACACGTCTACCGATACGGGGTGAAGCGTGGACCTGTGACTAAGATTTCGATGTCTGAGTATCTTTTAGGCCACGGGGAATCACTTAAGGATTTTATGTAATGAAGTTGATAATGACCCCTAGTGTTGAAAGTCTAACCTTAGCACTTTACGACACTGATACCAACGAAACGATGCTTGTTCCATCTACGCCGGATCAGTTTAATACCGATGCGGACGATTCAAGACCGATGCATCGACCGTATGGTATTTCGTGGAGTGAGGACAACATATTTGTAGCTAACAGAAAAAACCTACTGATATATGACAATCAGTTGGAGGCTGTGGAAGTAGTTAGAAACATTCTCGATGAGAACAGTCATTCACTTTTCTACAGGGATGGCAAACTAGCCTGCGCCATGGTTAGGAAGGAATGTGTAGCTTTCTACGATGTTGTAACGGGTGAGATAGAGATGTATCACCCGCAACACGGTTGGGGCGACGATTTTCCAATCACCGATAGTGGTAACTATACATTCCGACTTAACGCCCTTGGCGAAAAAGATGGAATAATATACTACCTCCTGTTTAACAAGATCACAGGGGATAAAGAGTTACATGGAATTAATACTGAGACTAGGCAACCCATTACACCTTTAGTATTTCAGTGTAATTCTATGCACTCTCACGGAATAATGATTCGTAGAGGTAAGTATTTAACTCTTAACCAAGCGGGATTATTGGAAGGGTTAGAAGACCCGATTCTTCAAGTGCCACTCCCCGTAGGTTATAAAGCGAGAGGCATGGCGGGAGACGAAATTACATGGGCTTGTGCTTACCATCTTTTTGATTATACGGGCACAGGTTCTTATGTGAATGTGTATGACTTTAGTCAGGGTGTTGATACCACTACCGAGCCGTCAAAAGTACGCTATGTAGAGGGTGTAGGATCTATAAACGATATGCGGCGAATAGACGGCGTAGACTTTTGTCACCGGAATCAACACGATTTTCCTTACACCGGATTTTAACTAACGCTAATAAGAGTAAACAAAAATGGCAACTACAAGTTTATCCCTGCTCCAAACTGGCGTAGTAGAGCATATTAACATGAGCACGTGGATGAGGTTCAAGTCCGCCATACAAGGGGGTATGAATAACATTGGCGATATGTATCTAAATGACGAGCAGGACTACTATGGGACTGATGAAAACAGCCCGATAATGATTTTTGATTCGTCAGATTTTACAGGTACTACCGCAGCTGAAGTAAGTAGCGCTACTCTGACATTAACCATAGTTAAAACTCACGCTACTAACGTTGCTGGAAGCTGTACGGTTAGGGTATGGATTCCAGCCACAGACACCGAATACACGCTCCCCTTGGCGGACGGTCGTGACATGTATGACGGAAGCAGTGAATCGTATGACGGGGTTTTGCGGCAGGGCCACGGATTTGTAAATAGCAATCAGACATCAACTGGAACGGCAAGCGACTATAGTTATGGCGGTGTCACGGTTCACGACCTGTCATCTCAAGACTGGAGTATCGGAGAAACACTTAGCTTTGACATTACGGCACAACTAAAGGCGTACTTCCGCAACCCGCACAGAGTTAACAATGGTCAGGTTGTTATAACACTTGACTTTGAGGGGTGGGGCGGAAGTATGTGGGGTCGTACCGTTTCAAATTCAGTTCACTTGGATGGAGAAAACGGTTCTGACCCTCCGACGTTAGATATGACTTATGAGACAAAGTCAAGAACTCGTGTTGTACTGCCTACGACATCTTTAGGAGCCGATTTTGTGTGGCACGGCGGAAACTGGAAAAGTGACGGAACTGGCTCAAAAACTGCTACTGTAAACAGCGTATCGTACGAATTAATTGAAGCAGATAGAACTTATGCGACCAGCTATGACCCTGCGTATGAAACTCAGGGTTTCGCTATTTTCCCCATAGATAGTGGTGAGGTTACTCAAGGGGAAACTCTAGACGCAGCAATCTTATCTTTCACTGAGAAAGGTCAGACTGGTTACTACGGAGACGACGTGCCTACGTATGGTTCAAATAAACCGGCAATGATTTATGGGGACAAATCAGACTCCCCGAGTTATCCGATAGACTTTTCAGACCTAGATTCAAAACCAGTTACAACGGCTATGGTTTATGACAAGCAGGGTTCTAACTTAGATAATTGGGCATCCAACGCTAGAAGTGCCTACCAGTTAGATGTGACAGATATAGTTAATGAGATAATAGCTAATTCCAGTTGGGACGGTAGTGCAATCCAATTTATATTAAAACCGCAAGCGGGTTCCTATATGGACTATTCGTCATATCGTCCTTTCTATCGGACGGGCGGGGCGGGAGATGTCTTTGTTCCCGTCCTTTCTTTCATAAGAAGCAGCGGCGGAGGCGGCGGAGGAGGCAGTTCCTCTACTACTAAGAAAACATTTAACCTTTCCATTGACGGAGCGATGGGTAAATCGTTTAGTCTAGATGGAGAGGACGACCTTCTCTCACGGATGGGATTTTAATATGGCTATTAGACAAAGACCTGTAAGAACTGGTCGTGTGAGTAGTATCGGCACTGCAGCCGCACAACTCACATCCAGTGTTGTTAAAGCAAAACGTGGTGTACAGATCACCGCAGACTCCGATAACGCGGCAACGATTTACGTCGGTAACTCTAATGTTACCGCTGATGCAGCTGATACTACGGATGGTTATCCTATAGCAGCGGGCGAAACCGTTGTTATTCCCACACGGAAACCTTCTGACTTGTACCTGATTGCAGAGTCTGGAGATGCCGGTAAAGTTTGGTGGTTGATTATTTAATGATTGAGTTGTCCCCTAATAACCCGCGCCGCCCTACTGACTGGCGTTGGCAGAGAGCCTGCCTGATTGTCGAGGGTACGGAACCACATAGACCCCTGGAGTTTAACAGGCGTCTAGACGATCAGTGGGTACGTAAAGCGGCTACGTTTAAGCGCAGACTAGACAGTTGCGACGACGAGTCCGAAAGAATTATCTGTATGAATAACCATTCAGATATGTTCTGGGCGCACGACATTTACCAAGATGAAGGTAATCCATACCGCAGTGAGTTAGAGGCGCGACTCCTATCTGGCGCGGGTCATTCAGAAATCTCAAATCGTTTGGGGCTTTCTGAGGAAACCGCAGAGTTGTACGAAAAGATCTTCTATAATGTAGAGGAGAAGCTCACAACGCCTGGTTATGTGTACCACACAGCTATCGGGCGGGAAATGCACCGTGGATTTTCAGAGCGAGAATACGATAAACTATGGAAATGGTATGCGTATGCATACGGTTCCTTAATGTTGGACTCGATAGTTGGCCAAGTCATGGATGCGGCTAAACCCGATACTCCAGCAAAAGTCAGGGCAGCCTGGAAGGACGATGGAATGGGATCCATCATCCGAAAACAAGCTATTGCGGCGCGCACGATGCCGGTTAATAGCTTTACACAGGCTGACCTGTTACATATTTGGACCAAGTTTGTGGAAATCGAAAAATCCGCACAGGCAAGTGGTTCTGGAAGCAGCGCCCTTGTTGCTAATGTGGAAGCCCTCCTCGAACTTGCTCCGGCAATGCTTGTTGGTAAGCGCGCAAAAGATGCGGATTTCCCCGCTATCGAGGGCTTCGACAAGCAAGGCCACGAGTTACGTACTCACGAGTTGTTAATGATTGCCACCGGAGAGACACCTCCCGGATTGGAAGAAACATTAGAGTCCCTCAAATTCCCGGAAGCGAATTCCAATGAAAAAATTGAGCAAGGAAGCTGAAAGCAAAATCCTAACCGCCCTTGAAACGGTCGCAGACCAGGTTAACGAGGGCACAGAGCCTACCGACGCCATTGTGAAGGCTGCGTCGGATCATGATATTCCTGCGGGGCATATCAGATTGATGGTTTCTGCTTATAACACCGGGCGCACCGGTAAACAGCGCATGGCGAGCGACAATCCGTTCGATAAAGCTGCGAATTTCGCATTAGCAGATCATGCAGACGTCATGAGCAAGCTATATCCGACGAACGTTAAGTCAGCTGCGCAGAGATACAATGAAACAGTCATTGATAATGAATACTCCTCTACGCCGACGTTTGCACGTCGTAAAGCGCAGGAAAAGATAGCTTCCAGAAAGATTGACTGGAAGATGGTTGATAAACCTGCTGAGTACCCTCGGGAAGAGGCCGTGCAGGTTAAGCGTGCTATAGACTCCACACTATTCAACGAACGACGTTATGAAGAATGTCGCCGCGAAGTTTCTGCTGTTAAAGATAAGCTCTCTACTGAACTTACCAAGTTAAGTGGTTATTTCCGTGTACCAGGCGGCGTTTCCTACGAAGATGCCTGCGACATCGTTGAAATTCGCCACGGTGGGTTGGGTCGCGCTGTTATGGGACAGGTTGCGCGCACTACACCACAGTTTGGTAAAGAAGCTGGAAGTTC
>CEUO01206697.1_pt1 | contig 10069 bp, 3 predicted proteins | sample 531391 | NCBI WGS metagenome assembly CEUO01 (sample SAMEA2622799, study PRJEB7988) | marine metagenome | isolation source: saline water (ENVO:00002010), including | reverse complement strand
CGGCCACCAAAAGTCGCACCAACTCTTCCAATAAAATTATTAAAATCGGAATCAAAAAGAGTTAAGCCAAATAAATTAGTGCCCGCCGATTGAGTAAGGAGCATGGAAAAACCCTTGTACACACTATAAATTGTGTTATAGTGGCCATGGTTGTTTTCAAACCCTTTTGGGTGCACCCATGCTGCAACTGAAAACTTAGGTTCGGATCCTACAGTGCCATCTGCGCCCATGTATAAGTTTCTATTTGCACTACGACCAGCGCCTGTGCCGCCGCCAACGAAAATTGCTGACCCTGTTCCATCAAAATCTATCGCGGTGTTTGAGAATGCAGAAATACTGGCGTTGTAGGGTAGTGGCGCATGGCCAAACTCCCAATCATAAGTAAGCTCATTAATTCCTTTTATGTGCCCAACTGGTTCAGGTGTTTTCATCTCTAAGGTTGGAAATTTATTCCAATACTTATTTCTTTCTAGAATATGACTTTCTATAACATTTCTAATCTCGTCAGACATATTTGCTGATGCAGGTATTAGTTTTTGTATTAAAGCAGATATTGAAGAATCAACCCATTTATAAAAATCTAAAAATTTATCTAGATCGGGCGTATTGTTGACGTTTTCATAGAATAAATGTCGTAGTTTTTCTATTAATTTATAATTTTGTCTGTATCTGTTAACCGGCTCGCCAACAAGATTGTTAAAATCTTTTACAGTTGAAAACATCTTAAGCATTTCTTCAGAAATGTTTTGATACATGCTTTTTTCGACAGCATAAAAATGTCTAATTGGTTCTGTTTCTCTAGTAAACACTAAATCGTCGCGATTACGTATCTGAACCATGTCAGAGCTATTCAATACTTCTGGTAAATTCTGTCTTGCAGTTGGAATATAGTTTTTGTCAACTGCTTTGTGGTTGTTAGTAACAAAATGGTCGCCTCGGCCAGTATACCTGGACAAAAGAACTTGTGACCAGTCGCCATATCTACTAGGTTGTGAAATACTAGCATTGGGGCCTGCAGAGGCTACGATATATGAGCCAGACGATAAATCGGAAACAAAAAAGCGACCGTGGCCATCAGAAGATGTTATTGTGTTGAAGCCCCAGTGACATGCTAGTGTTTCTATTTGCGGCACTGTGTAATTTGTCATACTAGCAGAATTTTGAAATAAAAACGCGTTTCTATATGGACTGTGTGCTCCATGATTTGACGCATCTCTATTGTGTGCGCGGATTGCGTCTTTAGACAAATTAGAATACCATGCTCTAAATGATCCGATTTTTACATCAGATCTTTGTGATATTGTTCCAGAAAAATTAGATCTTTCTGCGCCTAAATAAAAACGCCTGGGGCTTCCCATAAATAACCCAGCCCAGTCTGGGGAAATATCGCCAAAAGATTTAGAAAATTCATATTGTACAATATCTTGCTGAGAATAAACTCCATAAAAATCAACCATATATTTGTGACTTGAGCCGCTGTATGCTGTATCGACTAACGGATCCCTTTCTGGTTTTATTGTGACAGCAAAATTCCACCTTTGGTTTTCATATATATCCTCATACCATGGACTAATTAATTCTACCGGGGTAGTAGCATGCAGTGCTTTGTTGGTACTTAAAGAAATGGCGCTGCCAGTTGGAAAAACACACTTGAACCTTGTTAAATGAGAAAGGTCGTCTTTTCCTTTTTCAGCCAACACTCTAAAGGATGGGTAATCATATCCGTCCCACCTCCATGAAAGATGTTCTTCATTGTATGGAGGTCTTTGCTCGTGCGCACCAAAAATAGATGCATGGCTTTCGTTATACATTGCATCATAAAAAACTGTTTCTGGTTTTTTAGGAAATATTACCTCACACTCATAAGTCTGTGATGAGCCGCTAGCAAAAAACTCGCCAGATGTTGATCCTGTTACTTTCTGTCCTTCTGGGCTATAAAAAGCACCGGGTGCACCAAAAATACCAGTAGTTTTTTTATCTGGATTTCCGCTATAATAACTATACACAGTTGCTGCAAAAGCATTGTCTAGGCCATTTTCTTGTTTTTGTCTTATAATGGGGTCATTAAAGTCTACAAACTTTTTTCTTTCTACAGTGCTGCGGAACGTTTCTTCAAATTTATAAGTCTGATTAGCTGCATATAAATTCAACTTAAGAAGCTCGTCGTCAATGCCGTAACACCTAATCAAATTACGAAAAGCTTTTTCGGTTCCTTTTGATTTATAAATATATACAAGATTGTTATATATGTTTTGATAAATTATATTTCTAGTATTTTGAAGTGTCTCTTCAAATTGAAGCCTTTCGTCCCGGTTCATATACTCAGCTAGGTTTCCTGCCTCCTCAAAAAGAGAGTGTGGAATCATAGCTGGGAAGCCGGCTGATTCTAAAAGCTGTTTAGCATACGGGTTTGGCTTGTTCAGTCTTGTGCTTTGTAAGTATTCAACATCTTTTAATCTTGGCAATCGCTCAATTTGCATAAACAAAGTATCAAAATAACTAGAAATAATTTGACACAATTGTTTTAATTCGGGCGCGTTCCTATCTTCATCTTCTTCTCTAATCCAACCAGGAATAGAATTGTAAAAGGATGCATTGTTTTTAAAATCCCACAGCATTCCTTCGGTTTTTTTCACATCAAAAAGAGATTTGACTTCTGGATGGAATGAATATACAATCGGAGTTCTCTCTTCAACAGATGATGTATGCACATCCTTTAGCGGGCTTATTAGCCTCCTATTCTCCATAAACGCAGAGCTAGTAGAGCGAGCATGTGCGCCTGGATAGCCGGCCCAAGCTCCATTGCTAATTCTGCCTGAATAATCTAAAACTGTTGCGTCAATAGAAGAAGTTTGTGTAATACCTTCATTAAATTTAAAGTAAACACCTAAATTAACATTTGCCTTATCTGTGTTTGCTCCGCCGGCTACAGTTGTCCACCAATGACGACCAATTTCTTCATTAGTTCTAGCGTTTTTCCAGTATCTAAATTCGTCTATAGATGCAGACAGTTTACCAGATCCTAAAGTTACGCCAGATCCAGCAGTTTCGTGTTGTCCGGAAAGAGAACCAAGAGTAGCATTTATAGCCCCACTTATGCAGTTGATTGGTGTTCCCGACTCAGTTTCAAAATCGTGTACTCCATCGACAAACATTTTTATATTTAAAGCTGTGCCAGACGCATTGTTTTTAACTGTGAAAGCATAATGGTGCCACTTATCATCGGCGATTTTTGCAGTAGATAGCGTGCTGCCAAGAGCACCAGCGTAACCGAATGTGCCAGATCTATATGTCAGTAAGAAAGGACAGACTCCGGAGCCTACAGTAGAGTCCATTTCAATTCTAAAACGACCAAAAGGAATATTTTGAACTAAATTGGCTGGCGTATGTGCGTCATAAATAACTTCGATGGGACAACTAGCGCCAACAAACGCAGTTTTTTTCATCCAAAACTCAACCGTGTTGCCCTTGTTGCCATCTATAATGAGGTTTGAAATTCTGTTTTCATCTTCATTCCATATATTTGCTTTTGACCCGGAGGACATACCGGAGGCTTTGCCTTGTTTTGCGCCTTCGACGCCGTTGAACGCGTTTGGACCGCCTTTGATAAAAATGTATTCTTTATTTTCGGGAGTTCCATATTTGTTTGTAGCAACGAGACTTTCTGGGCCCCAACCGTCTGCAGATAAATTAATATATCCTGTCGTTCGGGGGTATAGTTTTTCGAATATATACAAATCGATATATGTCGAATCATTCATCCATTTTACTTTTTCATAATTGGATCCGTCGTAAGGGTATGTCTGATACACTCTTCTGATTGAATCTGTATAATACAGCTCTGCAGATCCAAACCTGGCAAATTTTTCAGGCTGGCCAAAATCAATTGGAGGAATAAACCGATTTTTAAACTTTTCGTATTCCTCCATGTACTTGTCTGATTCTACATGCTTTGTAACATCATCAAAAGTAACGTTTTTTAGGATTTTATATGTAGATCCTTTTTTAAAAAAATCTTTAAGACTCATAAGTTTTGACCTATTCTACCCTGAATTTAAATATATCTGTCTGATTTACCCATTTATCTGCATCAAAATAAGCGAGCCTAATTCCATACGCGTAGCCGGGTTCAAGCATACTCATATCTAAATCAAAAAAGCTACCTGAGTTGTCATATGAAAGATATGTGTGTCTTGTTTTTATATCTCTTTGTTCCGAATATATATTTGTTCCTGTGGCGTGAGCGATTATTTTAAGATTATCTATAATTCTATAGATCTCAAAAGACCCACTTGAAACTATTGTGTTTTCGGGATTTCTTCTAGCTCGCGTATAAATAGAGGGATTCCAATTTCTATTTCTAATATATAATCTGAATCTGGCTACTTCTTCTGGAGTATACGCCGATCTAAGATTGGTAATCGTCGTTATATATTCACTTTGATCTAGCGATTCTACAGCATCATGGCTTTTTACTGAAATTGTACCAGTTTTTATTATTGTCGAACCAGAAGTCCAAACATCCCAAATTGTTGTTGCGGTAGATGAGGCGCTCAAAAACACACTCGCTGTATATATACCAGGAAGTTTCGGGGCTTTTGTTAATTTACCAACTGTAAAAGGACCAGCCACTAAGGTGGTTGGGTGCCCAGAACCAGAATATATACCTACTTTAAACTCGCTGGGTGTGAACACAGTTTTTGTTAGATTTTTAATATCCTTTAATTTACCTCTAAATCGATTATATAGATACAGTTTATTAAAATTATCAGACTTGTGTACCATTGGTGATGATTTAAAAAAGCTTCCTCGATCATCTGTTACGCGTGAATCCCATCTAGCTTCTAATGTTGGTCTTTTAAAAAAGAATTCGCTTGATCTAGAAAAAAACTTTTTAGTATAATATGATCTTTTTGATCCAGTTAGGTTGTGTAGTCGGCCTTTGTTGTCCATCATGCCCGGTCCGGGCTTGGAAATAGAACTACTATAGTAGGCTTCCAGACTAGAGGTCAACCTAATACCAAAACCATAATTGTTTCGACCACTATTGGACCCAGGAACAGGACCTTTTATCCACTGTTCTACAAAATCAGTTACATCACAATTAAGATCTTCTGTTCCAAGCTTAAAGAAGGCATCAGTTGTTGGGCGACGATGATAATCTCCCCCTGCTCTTGTCCATGTTACAGACTTTGACGAAGAAAGCCAATTTGAACCAGAAGGATCTAGATCTTTGTAGTTGTGCATATCTAACCCTGTTCCTTCTGTCCAAGATCTAGACACGGCAGATATGGTTAACGTAAAATCTTCTGGAAGTGTCTCAGAATGTCTGGCGTTGTACATATTTAAATAAAATTTTAAATCTGTTGTGCCACTAAGCGGAATAAGACCATCTTCCCTGTCCTTTTTAACTTGATCGATGTCAAATTGTATTAAAATCCTAGTTAGTTCACTTGAATACCCATCAATGCTAGCGCTTGTCTGTCCGTATATGGAAAAAACCTCTAGCACATCTGCTCCGCCCATGTTTGACAAGTTGCCGCTAGCGTTAAGAGATTCCCTAAAGGCATTGGTTATAGTGTTATCTTTGGTGGCATAATATTTTTTAATACCCATTACTTAACTGTCCCCGCAATATCAGTATTCGCAAATTTTAATTCTAAAATATGATCTTCTGGAATGTGTAAATACCTTCCATCAGGTGAAATATTTTCGTCTATACTAAAAGGCACATCAGAATAAATCCCGCCCGTTTTTGCAACTAAGCGAACGTCAGTGACATCTACCACTAATGCTAAAGAATTTAAAAGTTGATAAATTCTTGATATCCAAAGACCCTCTCCAATTTCTAGTTTTAAAAATAATTCCTGTTTAAGCGCGTCCAAGCAGGCGCGCAAAACATCATGTTTGTTAGTGCCTATAGGCCCTACAACTGTAAAATTAACTCCATAGTTAATAATTTTAGCATCCATTATATCAATTGTGTCATTGATCATTTTATACTGATTTATCCAAGATTTTAAGTTTTGTTTTATAATTGAGTTTGTTTGTGTAAATTTTCCTGTAACGTCTTCAGATATAACGTATAAATTCATGTTTCTTTTAAAAGAATCATTATCTTGTACAATATTACATCTTTTAATTTTTCCAAAAGTTGGAGGCATCCTATAGATCATACTCATATAATCTTGTTTTGTGACTGCTCTATTTTGGCTACTAAAAGTATCATTAATCCTTTGTTTTAGTTCATCTGTACCAGGCAGTGAAACATCACCGACTATTGGTTCTTCATTTGTAACTTCTAAACTAGCTCTTATCTCAAAACGTTTTGCTTGATTTATTGCATTAGGTCCAAACCGCAACTCAACATCAATAGGGGTTGTAACAGATTCTGATGGCACATTTACGTCGTCGGCGGTGTTAGCTCTATATACAATTGTTAAATTTGTATTAGAGGGAGAGATACCAAACTTATCAGTCGACACTAGCTTTGCTGGATCGAAAGACTCATCTGTTTCGTAAAATTTACCATGTTTATCTAGAATAACTTCGCTAGGATGTGTAACTGCAGTATCTTTTAGTTCGTTGTCTGAACCATAACCAAACTTTAGCACAATAGCGCCGCGTTCGTTTTCTGTAACAAATCTTCTGGGTACTGAAAAGGCTCTTAAAATATTTGGTGCATCTGTGTTTGTGCTAGTATCTGTGTTTCTAATTGGAACATATACCGTATCTTGCGAAAGATAGTCTACTTCAAAATATTGATGACCTTCTTCATCAAGAACGGACAAAATTTCAGTGATGTTTCTGTTAGCTAGCCTGACTTCTTTAAACCTTTCGAAGCTTCCAATTGGGGCTATTTCTTCAAAAAATTGTCCAGACTTTACTTGGCCGTGAGCTTTTACAACAAAAGAAGTTGGATTTCCATTAGTTTCATCAACTCCTGCAACAACCGTTTCGTTAGAAGGGTTTGCAAAATTTACATCCTCCAGCAAACTAAAAACAACATTATTTTCACTATTAAATGTAGAATTTTTTCTTACGACAGGACAATAATTTACGTCTGGTGTTCCAAATTCTGTGGCTGGTATTACGCAAAATAAAGTTATTGTTCCAAATGACGATGGGTTCATTTGCATGTTGTATCCAACTTGTTTTCCCAGTTTTAAAATATTATCGTATTCGGCAGCTGTTGATAAAAATGACTCGTTTGCTTGGTAGTCTAGATAGAACGATAGTATGTCTCCTATGTATGCTACAGAATCTAGCATCAAGGAGCCAAAGGATGCTTCATTAAAATCTTTAAAGGTGTTTGGATAATATCTTTTTGCGTAATCAACTAGATCTTCTTTTATTGAGTTAAAATCTCTACTAGTATAATCTATAGGAACATTTTTTTTGAAAGCCATTTTTTATTTTCCTTATTGCAACGTCGAAACAACATCAAGAACTGAATCTCTGTCAATTGGTGTAATATTGTATCTTATTGTAACGCCTAAATAATTAGACATTAAATCTTCAGCCTCGTCAACACCAGTAATTTTAACCTCTTCTAAGAACAAAAATGGCATGTATATTCCAACTTGGTCAATAATTTTTCTTCTTAAAACTATGCCAACTGCCACACCTGGTTCAAAAAGATACCTTCTTAGTCCAACTCCAAAATTTGGCTCCATTACTCTTTCGCCCGGCGAGGTTAAAATTAACATTTTTAAGTTCTGTTGAACTAAGTCTTCGTAATTTTTTAACATAGCGTAGCTAGAATCTATTTTATCGTAACTTAATGGTAGTTTTGGTGATAGGCCGTTCATTGTTTTATCCTCTCAGATAATTAGCTTGCTTGAATAAATAAATTCAAAATATTAATATTTGATTTAGTCGCACTTGAGTAAGTCAAGTTGATTTGCCTGCGCCTTTTCAAAATCATCTAGATAATGAACGGCTAAATAAATAGCACCAGGAGCTGTCATTGGCGGACCGATGCCCGGGCCTCCTAGATATGGGGGTGGGAAACCTATACCAAATGGCACTGCCGATGGCATCATAGCTAAAGATGTTAATGGTAGCGTCCAAGGCGAAGCTTTAACGTCTTTTACTGTCTGTTCGGCGTCTTCAATAATCTTTTTAACTTCGTCTTCTGCTGTTTTAACTGCGTCTTTAAGTGTTAAAACTACTTGTTCTTGATCATAAATAGCTTGTTCTATTTCTGCTACTTGATCAAATACTTGCCTAGACTCTTCATCTAATTGCTCAACTGCTTCTTTCATAGATTCTGGTAGATTATCTGGCCAAGGAGGCGGATTTTCTTCTACGTTTAATTGCGTTAAGCTTATTCCTTGTGGTTCAAGCAATGGGTCGGCTTGAGCCATAAACGTTGCTTTTTGATCTTTAAGTTGATTTAGAATATCTTCTGCACTGGAAAGATTTTGATTTGCTATATCAACAGCTTGTTGTGCTACCTGCTTGGCAATATTAATTCCGGCCATAACTAGCTGATAAGAAGCTTCTATTACGGCCATCGCGGTACCTACACAGGGGTCTGTCAGCTGTACAAAGCCTTTCAAGATCTGTACTGGGGTGTTGACTGCGAAAAACGCAGCTAAGCCCTCTAGGCCCTTCCCTGACATTGATAAGGAGTTTGAATTTTCCTGATTGTTATCAACGGCAGAAACTGCATCTGGGTTTTCGTATTGATAGTCTTGACTATTAGACAATGAATCATACTGTTTAAATAGTGTGTTCTTAGTTGATGTAAAAGTACTATCAATATCATGACCAGAAGTTGTTCGACCGCCGAGAGCACCCGGAACATTAAACGAGTGTTTAAAATAAGGCACCGTCGACGCGACCTGTTCTTTAATTGGTATGCAATATTCAAAAATAAATTTATATTCTGGTGTTTCTAACAGTCTTTTTTCTAATACGGGCGCAATGTCGCGATAAAAAATAAACGCTAATCTATTGCTCTGCTCGTAGTGGCTAACCTCTCCCATTTCAAAATGGCCGGTGTTAACCAACTCTGCCATAAAATAAACATGATCGCTCTCGCTTATTTTACTATATGGTATTGGATCTGAAGATCTTTTAAAGCCCGGGCCTGTAACACCATAATTAGTTTCTGGTGTAAGTGGCTGGGTCAAAGGTATGGAGGGCATTCTAAAACCGGCGTCCTCTAATATCAGCTGCTCTTCTACTTCTACCAATGGAATTGTTATAACCGGAAGCTTATACGAGCTTTCCGGTTGCAATATTGCTTTGCACTCTTTATTTTTCTTTATTGAATGTGCTGCTTTAATTTGTTGTTCCCAGTTATGAATGCGCCATTGAAATCCAGTATAAGACTGCGATGAATTTGTCCAAGAGGCAATATTAGTTGGGGCCACATAAACTAGCCTAAGACCCATATAAATTTCAAAAGAATCTTTTACAAGACCCGCCCAGTTGTTATCACGAACCCACTGACTAAAAGCGCCCGGGTCGACTACGCCGCCCATATGATATGATTCGTATCCTTTTCTAAATAAATCTTCAATACTTTTTCTATTTGGTGGGTCGACGCCTGCTAGTGCAGCTGCAGCGTCTGTTCCGTCCATTTGTATTGATTGTATTCCCTGACCTGGAATGATAAAATAAAAGGGATTATATTTTTTATCTTCTAGTCTAATATAAGGCTCAATAATAAAGCCGCCGGTGTTTCCGAAATACTGATCAGGTCCTTCAATTTTAGGACCGCTACCAAAGCCCGAAAAAAACCTTTGATGTTTTTCGCTGCAGGGCACCATATATCCGTTTGGACCGACGACTGGTGTTCTTACAAAACGACCACGTGCACCAAGCGGTTCAGTACCATCCTCTTGATTTACTAAGGGTTGTGGTTTGTATATATCTTGTGGAATTGATGCATCAATTTCGGCAGGTTCTGCAAAAAGTCCATTTCTTTTTTCTTGATGAATTTGTGTTCGAATCAAGGGAGAAAACCCATTTAAAACTTGATCTTCAATAGAAAGTGCTTCTGGTACTGCTTCTTCTAAAAAGTCTTTAAGATCTTGAATTTCTCTTTCTAGAAAAT
>CEUO01059385.1_pt1 | contig 10077 bp, 16 predicted proteins | sample 531391 | NCBI WGS metagenome assembly CEUO01 (sample SAMEA2622799, study PRJEB7988) | marine metagenome | isolation source: saline water (ENVO:00002010), including | reverse complement strand
TTACCTTCCCCTGCCGTTAAGGGCGAGATTAATGGATGCGCTGTATGATTTAACGTCGAACAACCGATATGATGAAAGCACTAGATTAAAGTTGAGTTATGCAGTTTTAAACGGCGCATCGAAGTATAGATTTTTCAAACCAACTATCAAGATGTACTTAAATAAACACGTTAGATCAAGATTTCTTTTAATTGATTCCGTTGAATGGGACATGGCTTTGTTTCTACCAACAGAAAGATTTGAGAAAGCAGGAAAATCTACTGTCTGGAAAGACAGCCGAGCAATGATTTAGAGGTAAATATGGCTTTTAATGTCAACAGTTTTTCAGGAGAGATGGCTCGGAACGGGATCGCTAAGTTTAGCGACTTCGAAGTTGAAGTCTCAGGCACACCTGTGGGAGCAGGTGGTGCAGCTAGAGCGAGTGCGGGTATAATCGATGGTTTGATTAATGCAGCTGCCTCTGCTGTTGGACTCGGTGGTCTAATAGGAGGAGCAGCCTCGGTATCTCAGTCCCTTTCATTTAGAATAGATTTAGCACAGTGGCCAGGAAGAAGTATCAGTAATATTGATTACATAGATTATGGTGCCCCGTATAAGGTTGGCGGTAAAACTAACTATGGGAACTCGGTTGCTATAACAGTAATCTGTAGTCCTAGTCTAGTCGAACGTGAATTCTTTTCGGCATGGCAAGATTTAATCGGCGGTGATCACCGTAACGGATCCAAAAACTTTAACCTCGGATACTATGATGAATATGTATGCGAGCAAGGATTTCAAATTTTTCAGCTTGATCCGAATGGTAACAGAACCAAAGTTATTAAGCTAGTAGATTCTTACCCTTCGGGGATAGGAGATATGTCTTACGGGTGGGGAAATAGTGAAATAGTAAGATTACCTATAACTATGTCTTATAGATATTATATAGAAGAAGACGTTCCTGTTCCGTTGCTTAATCCGACGCTTGAGAATATAGCATCAACTGTCAATGCTGTAAAGAACCTACCAGCTCAGATAAAGGGCAGGTCTAGAGCAGCACTCGATAGAGCAGGGGTACCAAGATTTTAATTGAATTGGAGTAGAACATGGCTTTACCTAAGTTAAGCACACCTGAATTTAATACTGTTATACCTTCGACGAAAGAGGATATTAAGTTTCGTCCATTTTTAGTGAAGGAAGAAAAGGTTTTATACATCGCTCTTGAAGGAGGAGAGCAAAAAGAAATTTATGATGCTACGATGAATATATTAGAGAGTTGTATCCTAACTCCTGGAGTTAAGTATAATGAACTAACATCATATGATCTAGAATTTTTATTTTTAAAACTTAGATCAAAGTCCGTAGGTGAAAAAATTGAATTAAACGTTCGGCATCAAGATGAAGAATATCGTCAAAACACTTGTAACGAACCCACCAAGGTAGCGATTGATATCGATGCTGTTAATATTCAATATAATGATGAACATAATAGTAAGGTTGATCTCGGCGGTGGTATTGGGATAGAATTGAAAGATCCTAATGCTGGAATCTTTACAAAGATTAACCCAGATGCTAATGAATTTGATCAAATGCTATCTATGATGTATGAGTGCACAAAATTAGTTTATGATGCTGATGATGTATATGATGATTTTACCAAACAAGAGTTGGAAGAATTTGTAGGGCAGTTGACGAAAGATCAGTTTGAGACCATAGCTCAATTTTTTAATACAATACCTGCCCTTAAACATGAGATTAATTATACTTGCGAAGCATGCGGTAAATCAGAAACTATAACGATCGAGGGTCTTCAAGGTTTTTTTACATAGCGCTCAGTCACGATTCGCTGTTTAACATGTACCATACGAACTTTAGCATGATGCAGCACCATAAGTATTCTTTGACTGAGCTTGAAAACATGATGCCGTTTGAAAGACAGATATATGTTAATCTATTATTAGCATATCTCGAGGAAGAGAAACTAAGACTGGAACAACAATAATGGCTCTACCAAATCCAAATCCAGGAGGTGCTGCTACAGCAGCTACTAAAGTGGTATATTTTCCAGCTGGTCAGGGAGGCTCGGGAGGGTCTGGCAAACCGCCACCGCCCACGAAAGCAGCTACCACATTAGTTAGCCTAACTCAAGATTTAATTATTATTCAGAAAAACGTCCTGAATATGCTGAATATTATCGATTTTAGACTTGTAAAGTTTTTCGATGAACAAGATGAACAAAGAACAGCTAAGCAAACTGGTGGTGCAGTAGGCGGTACCGATTTAAATTTCAAAGATATTCTATCAAAGGCTGGTGGGTTCGGTAACATATTGGGAGCAGCACTCATAGCATATGTGTTCGATTTGGATAAGTATATCCGTACAGCATTTATTGGTTCTAAGGTATTCGGGCCACTTGTTAAAGGCGTTAGCTCTACCTTTACAAAACTCGGAAATGTATTTACAAAATTATTCAATACTAAAGCATTCACAACAGCAGTCAGACCTTTTACTACAGCATTTCAAAACTTCATGGCAGGATTTAGGAATGTCGGTAAATCTATAGGAGCGATTAAAGCGCCTCTTTCGATAAAAGATTTCACCACGGTGTTTGGTAAGATAGGAGCTACTATCAAGACCATAATAACGCCTTTTACCACAGCGTTTGGTAAGATAGGATCTACTATCGGATCCATAGTAAAACCTTTTATGACTGGATTTAAAACTGTCAGTGGTATATTAGGTAGAATTCTATCCCCGATCGGATCTATATTTAAAGGTATTGGTGGTATATTCAGCAGTATATTTAAAGCATTAAGTCCTTTTATTAGAATCGCTGGTAACTTTATGAAGGCGATACCGATAGTTGGTCAGATCATGATGCTCATCTTTGGCGTCTTCGATTTCGTCAAGGGATTTATTAAAGGATTCTCAGAGGGCGGTATACTCGGTGGGTTAAAAGAGGGTGCGATGGAACTCGTTAGAGGTTTCCTAACTAAACCGCTCGATCTCCTCACCGAAGGTATAGCATACCTTATGGGATTCTTTGGCTTCGATAATATAAAAGCATCTATCGATGAGTTCTTGAAGGGTGGCGGTTTTACTGGAATGTTCAATGACATGATGGCCGCATTGGGTAAAGCATTCGATAAGGTTGTTCAATTTTTCAAAGATCTATTCAATGATCCTATAGCCACTCTGAAGAGTGTCGCCACAAATATAGGTAACTTTGCTATGGATATATTGAAACCGATCGGCGACGCTTTTACCAAAGTAAAAGATTATATTTTGGGGTTGTTAGGTTTTGGTGATGACGGAGGTTATGAAGAGACATCGGCAGGTGGAGGAAGTTTTAATCTTTCTGAAATGTTCGGAGATCTAGATTTTAGTTTCCTCAGCCCAACAAAGATAGCTAGCCAATTAGGTGAAATGTTAAACAATGCGTTACAGGGGTTCGCCGAATCCCTAGATAAAAGTAAGTTCCCAGGAACCGATACTTTAGGTGAAATGATTTCTAAGACTGGTGTTGGTATAGCAGAATTTTTGGGTGCTGATAATATACAACAGTATAATGTATCAGAAGGCAAAATGGAAACTCTTAAAGGATCAATGTCCGGTGGCGCTGGTGAGGGAACAGCTGCTAACGAAATGTCTAAAGATGTTGCTGCTAGGAAGGAAGCTGGCGGTATGACCGCTGTTGATGCGAGTACCAAAGTTGGCGACACTATCAACCAAACATCAAAGACCGAGGTAAAAGGTGGTAAGGTAGCAGCGAGATCCACAGATAATCCAGCAGCGGGTAAACGTGCGAGATAAAAAAAGAGGGGACCCGATGGATCCCCTCTCAAAAGCATCAGCTTTTATTAGTCCTCTTCGGCCAACTGTTTAAAGAAATCTAGGCTATCATCAGAAGACTCTTCACTCCATGAAGGGGATTCCTCCTCTACTTTAGGAGCAGCAGCTTGACGAGGTTCAGGGGATATATCCTCATCAACTTCTTCGGCGGTCGAGGAAACCGCAGAAGCACCAAGAACTCGGTTCAAACGAGCCTGTAGCTCTTCATAACTTTTGAAGTTCTTAGTGTCGACAAACTCTTGCAGAGAATATTGGGAACCCCACACCTGCTCGAGTTTATCATCGTCGTCTAGGAGTATAGACTCCCCGTCGAACTCGGACTTATCATAGTTACGATAGCCCTCAACATTACGGATCTTCATCTTAAGGTTTGCACCCTCCCAGAGATCGAATGGGTTAACCGGAGACTCATCCTCAAACTCTGGATTCATCTGGTCATTGATCTTATCGAAGATACGTTTACCATACTTATAGAGGAAAACCTTACCTTCATTCTCGGGGTGAGCAGGATCCTTTACGATATAGATGTTAGAGATATAGGTAAGGCGACGTTTCTGTTTACGTGCCTGTTCCTTACCAGCCTCATCCCCACGGTTCCATAGGGTTGAGTTATATTCACCAACGGGATCCTTCTTATTTAAGGTCGTCAGAGAGTTTTCGATATACCAGCCTCCAGGACCCTGAAAGCCATGAGAGAACAACCGGACCCAGGGAATGTCCTCTCCCTTTGGCGCCGGAAGGAACCGGATTACGGCATAGCCATTACCGGACTTATCGACCTCAGGTTGCCAGAACCGAGTATCGGCTCCACCGCCCTGATTACCACTCTGTACCTTATTGGTTTCCTGCATGATCTTATCATACATGGACTTGCGTGAACGCTTGAGATCAGCGAAAGATGTACTCATATTTCTTCATATCCTTTTGTATTACGTTGTATTTTTACTTGTCCACAATACTTCATCATATAATAGTTTATTTATACTATATTCTGGAAGCGAAGTAAAGTGTTTTTTAAAAAAATTTATCTCCCTCCACAGTCAGTTCATCATAGGAAAGTTCCTGTCGATGGCGTTTTTGAGAAAGCCATGCTAGATCCTCCTCCAATCTTTTTACACGTTCCCTCAGGTAGCGAAGTTCTCCCTGGTATTTTTCCACTTCAAGATTCATTTATTATCTCCTTGAGTTTTTTACGAAACGTCTTCGAGTCGTAGTGCAAAAATTTACGGTAGTTATCTATGAGTTTACTTTTTTCCTCCCATACTATGTCATCAAGTTTCTTATTCCAGTATCGAATGAAACCCAGCGAATCATTCAGTAGTATCACGGTCTCGATACTCACCTTCTTCTGTAGTAGCAACCTTAATAGGAGAGGATGATCCGAACTCTCTACAAGAAGTAGTGAATCAAGTTCCAGATCATTACTCCCGCAGTAATCAACAAGCCAACGTAACTCGCTATCAAAGTTATAACTAAGAGACTGCATACGTCTCTGGTATCGAACATAATTCTCCTCGCTCTCCTGGGATACGAGATTACCAATCCAGTTATCACCAATTAAAAAATTACTTACAAAGAATTCGATTAGTTGCTCATTGTCATATTTCTTGGCCAGTTTTCGGAAAAAAAATTTATCCTTACGCCGGAGGAAACTCTCAAGACTTGCCTTTACCTTACCATTATAACGAAAGTAGTCATAGTCACTGGTAAAGTGTCGCTTGAGCGCAAGGTATGTCTTATAGGCATCAAACCCCTCCGCTAGATTATAAGCAGCACCGCTCATGTGTCTCTATCCTATGCTCTAAAAACAAATAGATGTATCTGTGCTATTGGCTCCAAAAAATTTTTATACGGGAAGTTTTTGAATCTTCTCTTTCATCATATTTAAATCACTCGCTTCAGAAGCTATGGATTGTTTAATCTTATTGTTAATCAGCTTTGCAGCCGTCTCTATCTCCAGATCATTTCGTTCACAGTAATGAACTATGGCATCCATATATGGTACCTTTAATTCACACACTAGCTCCTCGATCTGCATGGAGAATGTCTTCGCATTTAAATCTGCGGTAATCATTTCTTCTCCCATTTGTAGAATATATGATCCTCTATCTTGGTTGTGCGCCTCTTCGTCTTAGCCCATGCTGGCTGAACATAGTAGGCATGATAATGAGTAGCGGATGATGTAATATCAACCATCCCCTCTCGAATAAGTATATTGGCGAGCTTTCGTATCTTTTTATATATATGGGGTTGTCGAATACTATCGGACTTGCCATCACAGTACCAACTAAACTGGCATCGGTGGCGTACGGGTATCAGCTCTCCGGTCCCTTTCCATGATGGTCTATGTGGTCCCTCGGTAACGACCTCGCATATCGTATTTGGAAACCGATCATCATTGACTCTATTCAGTGTAACCTGACCGACCGCTATCTGCCCCGCTATGGACTGGCTTCGAGCCTCGTGATATATATTCATTGCTAGACAGTTTACCGCTGATTCCTCAACGGTAGCGAGATGCGGTGGTTGTACACCAGCGGTAACGAGTAGAAGGAGTAGTTTTGCGATTGCCTGTTCCATTATAATATTATACGCCCTATAATTGGAAAAGTAAAGGTAAAAGGGGAGCTAACCGTTGGCTCCCCACGTGTGTATTAAGGCACAACCCTATCCACCCCAGATATCATCATATTTTACACCACCATCCTTCGGGTCACGATAGAAGTCTCGGTGTGTCATCTTACCGAGCTGTTCCTTCTTCGCATCACGAAAGACCTTAGCAGTGAAGAATATACCAATTAATATGAGAGCATGAGCAACCATCGATGGCCCCAGGAATAATACCCACCCTGTCCATACGGTGAATATCATACACCAGAAACAGGATAGATACATCATAATCTGAAAACGGACCACTCGTGGTAGGCGCATTAAAGGATTCATTTCCTCATCCATCACGACGTCCCACCATTCTCGAATCGTGCTCATACGATTAATCCTTCTTATTAATGAATGTTTGAAGTTTCTCAGCCTGACTGATAATCTCCTCCGGTGTAAACATCCTCGGAATATATTGCTCTATTTCCTTATAGATGTTTGCGTTCGTCTCAGCTGCCTTCTCAAAAGCAGACCATGCCACATTACTCGCCTGATCATACTGTTTATCAAGCAGGTCCTTGGCCATATTTAAAAGATCGAAACGAATTTCATAGGGATTCTTAGACATTTGATTTCTCCTTGTGTCTGTGTTGTGTTTCAAAAACATGCGCCCCTATCCGGTCTCTCGATAGGTAGTAAAGCCAAAAACCATTTGTGATCTTGAGACCTTGTTAATATAATCGCCCTACAGCAGCATGCCTTTAAAGTGGTAGGTTATTCTGTTACTAGGAAACCTACCGAAACCCTATCCGATTAAGCAGCGAGTGCGTAATCTTGATGTGCAAAGTTATCGTTTGCGTTTATAGTATCTGACCTATCAGGCGGTCAACCCAGTGACTCCGATTTCCTATACACTATCAGTCGATCCTAACACACCCCCCAAAAACAGACCAGCTCCAGACCGCAGTGTGCACACCAAAAGTCAACTGTACTTTCTCGAGAATAGAGTGTTGGGTCCGTAGCTAACTTCCCCGCATCTATTTACTCGCCCAGATATTCACTGATCTGCTTATGGTGGAGGTGTCGGGATTTGCACCCGAGTCCTGCCTAGCTTTAATGTCCTCCTCAACGTCACTATATTATATATTAACCTTTCGCCTTATAAAAGTCAATAGATTTATCGATCATTTTATCATATGATCTTCAGACTTCAGTAAGGTAACCGCCCCCCATACTATGGCAGCGTAAGCAGCCCATTTAGCAAAGGGTCCTAAGAAGAGAACGACGAGTCCGACGGCGATTAATGCGCCTCCGTCCCATGTCGTGCGTTCCTTAATTCGATCTTTGATCCATTGCATTTACTTGTCCTTTCGGTCGTTGTAAGAAATCGCCTCCTTCGGTAGGAGCGATAGTTTTATTTATATCACTATCCCACCGGAAGTTATCACGCATCTCGACCAATCGATGGTTACTACGTGAGCGATCCATGTTAATAATAACGTCCTTGGTGCAGCCGATCTCCTTACATACTACCGGAGATATGACCGCACCCAGCAACGTGGCTATGATCGATATCGGTTCGAATGCCCTAGCGCTCGATGTCGACAGGAGCACGAGGAACAGCACGAGGTGTACCGTTATTACTTTCCTCATCCTTCACCTCCTTAGCGACACGATCCAGTTCCTTCCATGCACGCTTACTCTCGAACTTAGCCTGTGATGCACGTGCTGTCATGAGACGATTACGTACGATCTTCGCTGCCTCCTTAGAGTCGAATGCGAGCAGGACGTATGTACGATACTGAATACCATCCGGAACGATCTCGAGTTTAGCCTGAGAATAGCCATTCACCTCCGCATCTGCAACGATGTTCTTGGTAGCCTTCTCTACTTCGCTCATTACCGCAGCATCAAAGTCATCCGCACCGACCTTGGCCATATAGGTCTTAGTCTGACTGCGTAGCTTCGAATAGATACGATCCGCCAACTGCTCCTTCGCATTGAGACGTGCGATATCAATAGAGAGCTGCATATCCGGCATCAGAGATGTACCCGCAGAGTATACTACATCCTCGTCCTCGGGCGGGTCATTAAACCACGAAGGAATAGCAGAGACAGATTTCTCCACCTTCTCCTTCTGATATTCAAACATCTCCTTCTCAACGGCGAGGGTTAGGTCCTTATCAGATGAACAGGCACCCAACAACCCCACCATAGAGGCGACTAATAACCTATCGCTTCGCATTCTTAGCCTCCTCATCATCGAGACGGATAATCGGCAGCTTGTCCTTCTTATCCTCATTCTGCCACTTCGTGACCTTCTCACCGACATCGGATATATCCTTACCGACACCACTAATGGTATTACCACACCCTGATACGAAGATCATGTATAGCAATGAAACGAACAGAACCTTCATTAGAAGATCATCCCGACGGCATATAACGCAGCATTAGCCACTACTATACCACCAATCACGGTTAAAACAATCATATCAAAACTCCTATTACCTATTCATAAACGACTACAAAGTCTATTATAACGTGTTCAGCGCAAAAGTAAAGTTATTTTTGGCTGTTACTTTACCGACTGTAGGGTCTCTACAACCGTATCACGAGCGCCCGACTCTATAAAAGCACTCAGCATGGTGGAGTAGATATCAGGATACCAGCTCCCTATCATTACACCAAGACAGAAGATTATCACACCCTTAATCATCACATACCTCCTTATAGCCGTGTAGCGTGTAGCCTTCTTTATACGTCACAGAGCCAGTCACGACGCTACATTTTGGGTTCAACACCACCTCTCTATGCTCACCAACGGACATCAACGAAGACGGAAGAACATTAAAATAAACGTCCTTTTTTTTCGACTTCCGTTTCGAGGTACACTTCATCTTCGTAGACGAGCGAAAGACCTCAGGAGAGACACGACTAATGATCCTTTCCTTTGCACGATCAATAGCACGTTCACACCCCTCCTTTGCGTTCATTACATAGGGATCAAAGACGAATGTTTCCTTCTGTTTGTACCATTTATCCTTCACAAGACTACTTACATTCACGGTACACCTCATCTTATTATCCCTTGTCATATGAATGAAGCGATCAGTAACCTTGCTTTCAGTGATATTTGATATATGAGTAGATTGTACATCTCTCTCATACTCACATGGTGCAGCGATAGCGGTTGATGCCATCAGTGTCAGGGGGATTACAAGGATCCTCATATTCTTTTCACCGTGATCAGAAGAGAGTTCTTTCCTGTATACCTGCTGGCTCCTACCTTTAATAGATGTCGTGCCTGTGCGAGTGCCGACTCTTCGGATATACCCTTGACTATCCCGACTCTTGCGTCGTCATAGTAGACCTCATAACGATGTATCATCATCTCTTCACCTCATGTCGTATGGTTATATGTATCCTATCGCCCTCTGGTCTTGTGCGTGTTCTCGTCTGATAGATCTTATCCTTGAGAGTGTAGGTGATGAGGTAGCCATCAAGATGAGTCCTCCTCTCCTTTCTCTTTACGGTCACGCACTTATTCACATATATTGTTGCGGTGTCGGCGGTGATATGATCGAATATACGCTGGAATGTGCCATCCGTATAACCCATATAACCCTTCTTATTCAACCTTACCGTCTG
>CEUO01024895.1_pt1 | contig 10112 bp, 4 predicted proteins | sample 531391 | NCBI WGS metagenome assembly CEUO01 (sample SAMEA2622799, study PRJEB7988) | marine metagenome | isolation source: saline water (ENVO:00002010), including | reverse complement strand
CACGAATAGAAAATTTTGTAGTATTACCACATGGACCAATAACAAGAAGACCAGGAACTTATTTTGTATCAGAAGTTAAAACAAGCTCAGCTAAAACAAGATTAGTAGCTTTCACTTTTTCAACAACTCAAACTTATATTTTAGAATTTGGCAATCAGTACATAAGATTTTACAAAGATGATGGACAAATAACATCTGGTGGATCTGCTTATGAAATTTCTACACCTTATACTACTGCTCAACTCTTCGATTTAAAATTCGCACAATCCGCAGATGTAATGTATATTTGCCATGAAAGTCACTCAGTTAGAAAATTATCAAGAACTGGACACACATCCTGGACACTTACAGAAGTTGAATTTACTAATGGACCATACTTAGACAGCAACTCTACATCTGTCACAATGACACCATCCGCAACATCTGGATCTTCAATTACAATAACAGCCTCAGCTCCTACTTTTGTTTCTGGAGATGTAAATCGATTAATTAAATTTTCAGATGGTTATGCAAAAATTACTGCTTTTGGTTCAGATACATCTGTCACAGCAGAAGTTAAAGAGGATTTTGCAAATACTAATGCTGTCACAAATTGGAGCTTAGGAGCTTTTTCTTCTGTCACGGGTCATCCTCGCTGCGTATCATTTTTTGAGCAGCGTCTAGTTTTTGCTGGCACATCACAACAACCGCAAACAATGTTTTTTTCTAAATCGGGAGATTACGAAAACATGACATCGGGTAGCAATGATGACAATGCAATGATTTATACTATTGCGTCAAACCAAGTTAATGCCATCCAGGCTATGAAAGCTACAAGAACTTTAATTGTAATGACAACTGGTGGAGAATACGCAGTATCTTCTGGAGCTGCTCAAGATGCAATCACGCCTACAAACATTAATATCAGAAAACAATCTAACTATGGATCTTCTGGTGTTGATGCCTTATCAATCGGAAACGCCACAATTTTTTTACAAAGAGCAAAAAGAAAAATTAGAGAGCTAGCTTATAATTTTGATACAGATGGTTATACAGCTCCCGACTTAACTATTCTTGCAGATCATATTTCAGATAGCGGTATTATTGATATGTCATATCAGCAAGAGCCATATTCAATAGTTTGGTGTGTAAGAAATGATGGCGTTATGTCTGGTTTAACTTATAACAGATTAGAGAATGTAGTTGCCTGGCACAGACATATTTTAGGTGGCAAATCAGATACTGGCAAAACTATTAAACAACAAAAAATTTCTTTTACCGCAAACTCCACAAATGTTTCTACAACAAACAATACTATAGTTTTAACGGGTCATGGTTTAGCAACTGGAGATCCAGTTTATTATTATGCAGCATCAAATGTTATTGGCGGATTATCAAATTCAAAAGTTTATTATGTAATATCCGTTGATGCCAATACTATTAAATTAGCAACTTCATCATCCAATGCCTCAGCTGGGACAGCAATTAGCTTAACCTCAGCTCCAGGATCAGACACTACTCAATTTATTTATCAAGGCGTAAATATAAATAATAATATTTTATTTGTTTCATCTCACGAATTTAAAAGTGGAGATCATATTTTTTATGACAATACTGGCACAGCAATTTCTGGTTTAGCAGAAAATACAAAATATTATGTTGAAAAAATAGATGACAATCAAATTCAACTTTATACAGACGAGGGTAGAGGTACTATTGTTAATTTAACCTCAGCTCACAGCTCCGAACAAACAGATAAAATTTTAACTCATGCTAAAGTAGAAAGTGTTGCTTGTATTGATGGCGATACTGATGAGGATCAAGTTTGGGTTATTGTTAATAGATATATTAATGGATCTACAAAAAGATATGTTGAGTATTTTACACCTTTTGAATTTAACAAAGACTTAACTGCATTTCATTATTTAGATAGTGGACTAGCTTATTCTGGTGGCGAGACTAGCAGCTTATCTGGACTTACACATTTAGAGGGAGAGGTAGTTGATATTATTGGAGAGGGATCAGTACAAACCTCAAAATCAGTTTCCTCTGGTGCTATTAGCCTGGACACAGCTATTGAAGAGGCAAAAGTAGGATTATTATATTCATCTGATTTACAAACAATGAGATTAGATGAGGGTTATACAGAGACAACTCAAACTAAAACAAAAAGAGTTTATGATTTGTCTGTAAGATTTCAAGATAGTGTTGGAGCTAGCGTTGGACCAAGTGGAGATAATTTAACTGCAATAGATTTTAGAGATAGTGGAGCATCAATGGATTTACCCGTGCCATTATTTACTGGAGACAAAGCTGTTGAATTTGATGTTGGACACGGCACAGAGGGATTAATTTATGTAAAGCAGCCTCAAGCGCTGCCAATGACTATCTTAGGAATATATCCAAGATTGGAGACAGAGAATGTCTAATATTGAAATAGTGCAATTTGAAAATAAGCACGCTGAACAAATATTAGATATTGGATTAAATAGCGAATTACTAGAACTTAAGCCAGAGCATAGAAAATATGCTTATTATTTGGAAAGTGTTGGGATGTCGTTCACGGGTCTAATCAATGGAAAACCTATTGCGGCTGGAGGTGTCTTTCATCTCTGGGATGGCGTTGCCGAGGGGTGGGTCTTAGCAACAAAAGAAATTTTTAACTATCCAATTTTCTGCGCAAAGCATATAAAGAATAGAACTGAAATAATTATAAATACTCACAATATAAAAAGATTACAAACAAGCGTGAAAGCAGATTGCCAAATGGCGTTAAGATTTGCTGGATGGCTAGGTCTAAAGCCAGAGGGTCGTATGGTTAATTATGGTCCCGATGGTTCAGACTTTATTAGATATGCGAGGATAATAAAATAATGAGTTTTTTTGGAGACATATACGCTGGGAAAGCTGCTAACGCAGCAGCAAATTATAACGCTAAGATAATGGAGCGTAATGCTGCGATGAAAGAGCAAGAGGCTAAACAGATTATGTCTGTTCACAATGAATATAGCCTCCCTAAATTTGATCGAACAATGGAGGAGATCCAGGGTGCTACCAAAACATCTTACCTGGTTAGGGGTGCAGCTCTCTCTGGAACACCATTAGAAATGATTTACGAACAAGAAATCCAATTACAAACTGATAGAGATATTATGAATTACAATGCTGAGAATGCAAGAGACCAGGCAAACAATGCAGCGATCCAGGCTAGAGCAGATGCTGATATGCAAAGATGGAGAGGTAAAGTTGCTAAGAAAGCATCTTACTATGCAGCTGGCGCAAGTTTATTGGATCTTGGAATGTCAGCTAAAACAGCGGGGATTGTATAATGTCAATTAAACTTTACAAATCACAATTAACACCAACAACTAACGACAGCAATGTTGTAGATACAAGACAAATAAATTTAGGCGAGGCTCAATCTATTGGCAAAGCCATGAAAGGTATGCTGCAATCTGGAGAAAAACTTTATATCAAACACCTGGACATTAAATCTGATAATGAGCTTTTAGAAAAATCAAAAGAGATAATGAATGGCAAAGGAGATAATGAGGGTTTATCTGCAACAATTATTAAAGCTAGCGAGATGAAAGATGATAAAGCAGCTCTTCAATTATATAATGATAAATGGAAGTCTTTACTAGAAAGCTCTAAAAATGAAGTCTCCTGGATGACAAAAAAGAAATTGTCATTATGGATGTCTAAACAACAATTAAAAGATACTAACGCTATTAAAGTTGCAACGACAACTAATATGATTAACTCTTTAAGACTTAATCATTTAGACCAAATAAATACTTGGTCTAAATCTATTATTTATGGATCAACAGCTTTGGAAAAAAATGCAGCTGCAACAGATCTTAAAAATTTTTTTAATAGCGATAAAGCAAAAGAAATATTTGGCGATGGTTTAGATAAATTAAAAAAAGATACAAATAGAAATATAGCTTTTTATGGATATAAAAATGTTTCTTTAAAAGATCAAGCTGCAGCTTTAGAGGCAGCTAAAAAAGATAAAAGATTAGATATAGAAGATGTTGAAAAATTAAAAACTCATTTTAAAACTTCTAAAACTTCAAGCAATAATCTTAATAAAGATAATGTTTCTAAAATGGAAAGCGCTTTAGAAAGCGGCATCATGTACGATCAAGACGAATGGAATGCTGCATGGCAAACTGCTACCGAGGGAAACGATCAAAAAACTTTATTAAAATTAAAAAATATGGCTGATGATGCAGCAATTTATTCTCAACTTAGCACAATGTCTGTAGCTGAAATTGAGAATAGAAGAAATATTTTACAAGAATATGTAAATAAAAATTTGCGTGAGGGTAAAGGTACTGAATTACAATATGCAAGAAATTTAGAAATAACTAAAAAATATCTTGCGAAACTAACTACAGATCTTAATAAAGATCAATTAACAACAGCTCATCAAAAAGGATTAATAACTTTAAATGAAATTGGTTTTGAAAAAATGCTGGCTCCAGGCGGAAGTGTTGATGATTTTACAAGCTCTATAAATGAAAGAATTGCTAAAGCAAAATCAGTAGCAAGTTTTTATAAAAGAGAAGTTAAATTTTTTACTGCAAATGAGGAAAAACAAATAAGTGCTGCTTTTGCAGCTGCAGATACTAAAGATGAATTAATACAAATTTCAACAATTTTAGTTAAAGCATTTGGTACAGATAGCGATCTAGCTTTTAAACAGCTTACAAAAAATAACACAATACTTTCTACTATTGGCGGACTTACTATTATGAATGATTACGAACCAAGCCAAAATGTAGATTTAATTGCAGAGGGATTTTTAATTTCTAAAAATAAACAATTAGCTCCAATATATAAAATTAAAACTACTGATACGGGATATTTAGCTGCAGTAGCAAAATATCAAAAAACATTTTTGGATAACGAAGATACTTTTAACAATATTGTTCAAGCAGCTAATTATATTTACATGGCTCAATTAAGAAACGATGGCAAAACTACAAATGATTTTAAAGCTAGTGATTGGGAAAAAGCATTTATTATGGCATCTGGTGGTAATAAAAAAGATGGATTTATATTTGATAGTAATTTCGGTGGTTATGACAAAGACACAAGAGGAAACCAGGTTCACATTCCGCCATGGTTAGAAAACGGAAAGTTTGAGGATATTGTAGAAAGATTTAAAGCAGATGAAAATTTATGGTTAAAAGCATCTGTACTTGAAAGCAATGCTATTATTGGAGATGGTGCATTAAAAGGAGAAGAGATTACTTTAGCAGAAATTTTTAAAGAGGATGATCCTTATTTTGTAAGTGTTGGAAATGGTAAATACAAAGTAGCTATGGGGGAAAATCCTACTGAGCCAGGCTCAGAGCCAGAATATTTAATGAATAAAGATGGCGGCTATTTCATTATTAACATTAATAAAATTAGAGACGAAATAATTACGGGAATGAAATAATGAGTATATTCTTTGATGAAGATAAAGCTCTTACTCCATCAACAAACGAGAGCTGGACTAAGGGACCAAGAACAAACATATCTGAAAATTTTAAATCTGTAAGTAAAGCCTTTTCCATGACCGAGCTTACACAATCTGAAATAAGAAATAAATCAGAGGAATATGGAAATGTAATACAGATCCTTAGAGAAAACGGCAACACAAATTTTGTAGATCCAATAGATCAAGTATTTAATTGGCAGACGGGAACTGGTTTTGATAATGAAACGGGTTTTGTTGAAACAAGATCTTATAACGAATTAGAAACGGATTTTTGGAATAAAGTTGAAGAGGCTAAAAAAAATAATCCAGATCTAAATTTTAAATTGCAAGAGGCTGGTCTTGATACCCAGGATAATATGTATAAGACCATTGCAACAAAAGCTAAAGATAGTTGGGTTGATAATGCCTCTGTAAGTGAGAGAGCTACATTGGGCGGTAAAATTTTCGGTCAATTTGGCGGTATGGCTGTCACAGCATTTAAAGATCCCTGGATGCAGCTAGGGTTAGTTGCATCTTTTGGTTATTCTGTACCAGCAACATTCGGAGCTGCAGCTTGGAAAGTTGCAAGATATGAAATGGTTATAGGAGCTGTTGCTGAAACAATGATCCAATTAAAAGCTCAGCCTTACAGAAAAGAATTAGGTTTTACAGATGCTGGTTTAGAAACTGGTTTAAGAAATGTATTTATGGTTGCTGGTGCATCAGCAGTTTTATCTCCAGTTTTATTAGGTGTATTTAAAGCATTTGGTAAAGGAATTGATGTTGGTAAAAAACATCTTTTTAAATTATCAGATAATGAGCTGCAACAAGTTGGAAAAGAATTAGGAGAACTTAATCCTAAATACAAAGATACGACTTTAGATAATTACCAAATACCTAGAAAAGATAATCCATTTCCAGATAATGCAGCGGGTAGAACTGAACATAGAGAAAGATTAGATCTTGCTGTTAAATCTTTTAATGAGGGAACTGAATTAGATTTACCACCAGCAAAAAATCCAGCTACAAATATTGAACCTCCAATTAGTTTTAAAGTTGGAGAATTTCAAGATGTATTTGATGGACAAGGTAATTTAGTTAAAACTCAAATTGTAAAAGTAAGCTCATCTGGAAATTCTGCTAAAATAAAATTTAATGATGGATCTGAAAAAGTAATTACTTTAGATCCAAAATCTGGTTCTTATCAAAACATAAGAAATCCTAATTATGTTATTAGATCCTCTGGTGTAAATGCTCAAGGAAAATCTGTATCTTCATTATCTAAAGCTGAGCTAAACGAAATTAGATCAAAATTACTTAAAAAAAAAGAAGATCTTGAAAAAACTGGTCAAACAAATCAAGGTGTTTATGCAGACACATTACAAGATTTAAACTCTCTTGATTTTAATGTTAATAAAATTTCAACAGATACAAATGCTCCAGGAGTTAATAAAGCTGAGTTTAATAGAAATGAAAGTAAATTAGCTGAGGATCTAAACAATGTAAAAGATTTTGATGTACCTACTGAGGCTGCTTATAGAAATCAAGCCTCACTATCAGAGGAAACAATGTTTGATGCTGGTACATCTGCAGCCATTAGAGCTGAGGCTGAGGCTGGAGCTGCAGCTAAAACATCTCCAATCATTAATTTAGGAGAAAAAACCCAAGACTTAGTATCAAAATCCCAAGTCACAGATACAGCTCGGTCATCAGTTGTTTTAGCAACTGCACAAAGCAAGCCACCGCTCATTCGTGGGCTAGATAATAAGTCTGTTGGCGATTTCAATTCCATAGGTATTAGGTTATATCAAAAATCTAATGATTATAAAGAGATTTACAATACTTTATCTAAAAAATTAGAGCCTCTGAAAAGAGACTTACAAGCAATTACAGCAAAATATGATGGCAATTTAGCGGCAAGAGTTAAAGATAAAGCTAAAATTGACGAAAAATTGGCTATTAAAAAGGAATTACAGCCACAAAATATCCCAGATTGGTTAGGTGCTAGAATAAGTGTAGATACAATAACTCAAGCAAAACTCTTACTTGCTGAGCTAAACAAGACTTATAAGCTCATAGAAATTGACGATTTCTTAGATGATGTTGGTAGAACTCAAAGAAAACATCCAACACAATATAGACGGATCCATACCCAGGCTTTAACAAAAGATGGTTATACTTTTGAGCTGCAAATTTCTCTTAAAGAATTAGATCCAATTATAGATAAATCTCACGCTGTTTATAAAAAAATTACATACCAAAGAAATAGTATGTCAATGGATGAGTGGAATAAAACTTTAAAAGAGCAAGCTAAAGTAGAGGCGGATATGAAAAACGCTTACTTTAAAATTAAAGATAAAGAATTTACAAGATTTAATACTACTAACGATATTGATATTCCTTATGTTGTTGGAACAAGATTAGATGAAAAAGGAGAGATTGTTCCTTTATTAACAACAGCCAGAGAGGCATTTGAACAAGATGCAAAAAATGCAACTATGTTTAAAAGATTGGAGAACTGCATATGAGTTTTAAACAATGTATTCTTAATGGTATTAAAGAGGGTTTAATTTCTGAAAAACAAGGCGAAACTTTATACAAAAATTTTGATGAGATCAAAGACTTTTATCAATATAGAAAAAATCTAAATAAACCAGAGGCTGAGAAAAAAGCTGCAAGGGAAGTGTACGATGCTTTGAAAATAGAAGAGGCAGAGAAGTTAAGATACACTTTGCAGATGAGAGCCAAAATGAATGAAATAGAATTTGATTTTAAAAATTATAGAAATTCAAATGGCGAAGTAGATTACGCAAACGCTTATAGAGCTTACCTGGCTCAAGATAACTGGTCTTATAAACCTAACATTGAAAACCAAACAATGATTGAGAGAAACAAAGCTCATGAATTGATGGGTAATTTAATGGAACAAAATAGATATGGTTGGGGTGGAATGGTATCCAGGAAACAAAAAGCCAATAAAAAATCAATGGTTAGAGAGATCATGGGCGAAAGAACTGGAAATGTTAATGCTCAAGAATTAGCCAAAGCATGGAAAGAAGTAGCTGAACATTTAAGAAAAAGATTTAATTATTTTGGTGGTAAAATTTTATCGAGAAAAGATTGGGGACTACCACAAATGCACGATACATTATCTGTTAGATCGGTGCAAAAAGATGATTGGATTGATTATATTTTACCAAAATTAGATATTGAAAAAATGGCAGATGAAAGAACTGGTTTGCCATTTACAGATAGAAGTATTCGAGAGGCTTTAAGTGAAGTGTACGAAAGCATATCAACTGAGGGTATGGCAACATTTAAACCTGGAACTAACAGCTTTGGTAAAGCTCTACATAATAGAAGATTAGATCATAGATTTTTAGCTTTTAAAAGTGCAGACGATTGGATGGAATATCAAGCTAGATTTGGTAATGGAGATCCATATAAAACAATGTTAGATCACATAAATAGCATGAGTAGAGATATTGCTATGCTTAAGATCCTTGGACCAAATCCAGACGCAATCCATTCCTGGGCTGTTGCTAGTATAAAAAAACAATCAGCTATTGATGCTGCTAACGAGGCAAAAGGATTATTTAAAAGAAAAAAAACTATTATTAAAGATAGTAGATTAAAAAAAGATGGCGTTAAAATTTATAGAACTGAACAAGATAGAACTAATGCAATTTTAGAAAATTCAAAAAATTTATTAGCATACCATAAGGGACATTTAAGCAAACCCGTTGATGGTTTTTTTGGTAATACCTTTGCTGGTTTAAGACAGATCTTAACTTCTGCACAATTAGGAGGAGCTGCGATCATGACTATTACAGATCAGCATTGGATGAGAATGACAGCTAAGTTTAATGGATTACCAGCAACAAAAGCGAATATAACTTCTGTAAAACAATTAGCAGAGGGTGTTAAAAAAGATAAAAAATTAGCAAAGCTAGCAATTAAACTTGGTTTAGGTGCTGAAATGTGGAGTGCAGTATCAGCTGTTCAAACTAGATATTTAATGGATATAGATGCTCCGTTATGGTCTAAAAGAGTTTCTGATGCAATACTAAGAGGATCTGGATTATCACATTCCACACAATCTAATAAATGGGCGTTTGGAATGATGGCGCTAGGAGAACTTGCTGAAAATGTAAATTCTCCATTTGCAAAATTAAATAAAAATTTACAAACACAATTTAAAAAATATGGTATTGGCGAAAAAGAGTGGGATATAATTAGAAAAACAAAATTATATGATGCTGGTATAGATGATCCATCTATGGCTGGCAAAGGAATGACTTATCTAAGACCAGATGATATTTTCCAAAGAGCTGATTTAGATGCTGGAACAAGAGAATATTTAACAACAAGATTAATGACATGGATTGCTAATGAAACTAATTTTGCTGTTCCTACTGCATCTGCAAAAGGTAGAATTACTTTAGCTGGAGACGCTAGACCAGGAACTATTAAAGGAGAAATAATCAATTCTGGTTTAATGTATAAAAACTTTGCAATTACTTTAGGCATGACACACATGGCTAGAGGTTTGCAGCAGCAAGGATTTGCTGGAAAAGCTAAATACCTGGTTCCTATGATTATTGGTGGGACAATAATGGGATCTTTAGCTTATGAAATAAAACAAGTTGCAGCTGGTAAA
>CEUO01040895.1_pt1 | contig 10128 bp, 19 predicted proteins | sample 531391 | NCBI WGS metagenome assembly CEUO01 (sample SAMEA2622799, study PRJEB7988) | marine metagenome | isolation source: saline water (ENVO:00002010), including | reverse complement strand
TCTTTTGCTACTAAATTTGAAAATCTGTTTACTCGGGGGTCTACTTCGTGTCCGACTGCATAACTGCAGCCAAGTGTTAATAAATTACTCATGGGGTATATGCTTTTCCTCTGTCCTCTATTAGTCTGCCATTTAAATGGTCTAGTTCATGTTGAACTACAAATGCATCAAAGTCTTTAAACTGCCTTTCTTTTACTAAAACTTCTTTGCCTTCTCGTAAAGTAGTGTAAGTTAAATGTATCTTTTGTGCTCTTGGTACTCTTACATTTACATTAGGACAACTTAAACAACCCTCCCAGTTCTTCTTTTTATAACTACTAAGATATGTAATCTTAGGGTTTACAAAAAGTTCTTCTGGGTCTCCTGCTAAGAATACTCTTACGGGTACTCCTATCTGTATTGCTGATATACCTATTCCATTAGCTTCTTTCATAGCGTCATACATCTTTTCAACTAACGTTGCTAGTTCTTCATGAGTACCTGTCCATTCTTTTGACATCTGTCTTAAAATTTTCTTATCTGTTACTATCAAAATACTCGTACTCCATATTTTTTCTCAAACTCAAGTGCGTGTTCCCAAGTGTCTACCATAGGTTCGCCCTTAATATTTAAGGAGGTGTTCAATAACATTGGCACACCTGTTCTACTAAAAAATTCTTCTAAAATCAATCGTAGTCTACAATCATCATTAGGATATACTAACTGTACTCGTGAACTTCCATCTACATGAGTAACACTTTTATAATCATGTTTTGCCCAAGATACAAACTGCATATATTCATTTGCAAATCCTTCAAAGTATTCATCATAGTACTCTGCTAATATTGCTGGAGCAAACGGTCTAAACTTTTGTCTACGCTTTATCTTATTTACTGTATTCTTTATATTGTATCTAGGGTCGCCTAGTAAAGAACGATTACCTAAAGCTCTTGGGCCAAACTCTGCCCTACCATTTGCTACGCCTACTACTTTATGTTTTAGTAAGTGGTCTACTACTTCTCTAGGGTTTAGGCGTCTATCAATCATAGTGCCTAGAAAAGTATCTTTAAATTCTACTTGTCTTTTATTGTGTGCTAGTGCACAACCTAAACTTGCTCCTGCATCGCCAGGGTTTGGGAATATCCAAACTCTATCAAACATATGTGCAAACTTACTATTTGCAACACAATTTAGAGCAACCCCACCTGCGTAACACAAGTTCTTTCCGTAAGTGGAAGCTATAGCCATAATCTTTATAATCTCTGTTTCTAAGTGCATTTGTGCACTTGCCGCTATATCTTCAGGTGTTTCTCCTCGAAATGCTTCAAGTGTAAATCCTTTATGTAAATTTACATCATCATTGAAGCACCATAGCATATCTACACAGGGTTCACCATATGCAGCCATTCCCATAGTTATATATTCATCACAATTTGGTTGCAAACCAACTCGTTTTGTTATTGCTGAGTAGAACAAGCCTAGGCTAAATGGATATTTTTTGCTCCAGACTTTTTCCAAAATTCCATCATTTACTCTCCAAATACTGCAAGTATCCCATTCTCCAATCGCATCAATCACGACACAAACGACATCTTCGGAAAAAGGCGCTGTGTAATAGGCTGAAGCTGCATGGCTTTCGTGGTGTTTTCGCATGTATGAATATTGGTGTAAATATTTTGTCTGAGCAGGGGGTTGTGAGAAGCTGATACGTCTGTCGTTCTTTTTGTATATATTCTCATAAAAAACGTGCACATCTGCGTCTATAGTAAGAGGAATAAATCCTAACTCAGCATCAAACTTTTTTCTACTTACGCGCTCGGTTTCTTGTGCAAAAAGTATTCTATCGCCTTGTACTTTTGCCCAAGCCGCATTGTGAAATCCATGACTGAATCCTGCTACTATCTGTTCCCTTTTCTCCATGCTGTTAAACTATATCTCACTCCTTTGTGTACAGGGTGTGCTTTGTGAAGTTCGTGTCCACAAAATATGACAGCTGTACCTCTATCTATTCTAACTGTTCTGCCTCCCCAGCTTTCTAATTCGAACTCACCACCTTCGTACTCAGTATTTAATCCTATACTTACTGATACCCTATTCGCGGGCTCTTTATCAAATATACGCTGTAGTGTTTCGTTTTCATCTTTATGCCAGCTTACTTCTAAGTCATTCTCATACTTATTTACAAAGTATGTAAACTCATCTATTAAATCAAACTGATAAGTCTTTTTATTATACTCATTAGTAAGGTCTAGCAGTCTTTCTTTAAATCTTATTTCTTGTAAATCTTTACTAAATCTTTTAATATGTAAACTTCTATCTCCTATAATGTGAGAAAAAGCGTCCAGTTTAAAAGAGTCCTGGCATAAGTCTATAACTTCTTCACATTCTTGTTGTGTAAAAAAGTTTCGTTGTACTCCAACCCAACTATACCCGTTCTTTCTTAGTATCATCTAATAACCAGTCCGTATAGCGATAGTATTTCTTTCTTTCGCTACACCAAAACCAACCTTTGTGTGGTTGGGGCTCGTTTGACTCCACAAATAAATGTGAAGGATATTTCTCTTGTTTCAATGTAATAACCTCTCTATGTCTTTCATTAGTTCTTTGTCCGCTTGGACTTGATTGTAATTCTCAGGGTGTTGTAATGTTATATCTGTTATCTCTGGGTTTTTTATTATGTGATGTACCCACTTTGCGGCGTCTTCATAAGAAATACTACTTACATACTCATGGTTTAGTAACCCAAAGTTAATCGTTTGTATATTACATCTTATGTCAGAATTAAACTTATAGTTATCTGCTAAATGATTGAGTGCCGCTTTTTGAGAGGCGTATAACTTACCTGGCGAGATATTAGGTCTCGCTGCCCTTGATGATATATTTACTATTGTAAAGTTTTCGTCTCGTCCTCGTTCTTTTACTGCTGTTTCTAGTAATTTTATTTGCTCAAAATCTACATGAGCACAGTTTATAAATATATCGTACTTATGCCACTCAATAGGAGTTTCTACTCGCACAGAGTCGACCATAATATCACTATCAGCAAAAATTATACTCTTTGCTAGTTTAGTGCTTCCTGTTATAACTGCTTTCTTCATAATGCTTCTTTTATTAAATCAAATGATGGTTTTCCAAATAGTGAACCATCTACACTACATTTATTACAAGGAGACATTGTTCTATCTCCTTTTATTAACTTTCTTCTAATTTTATTCATTGGTTTACTAAACCAAACGTCCATTACTGAAGATTGTAATAGATTCCCAACGACATGCTCTCTTCCCCAGTCGTTGGAACAGAATAGAACATCACCATTCCAATCAACAAACATTTTATAAAAAGGGTAATGACACGGCTTACCTTGTAACGCCTTGACATCTCCTTCTTCGACTCCAATCCAATCAATTACTCCACTCCTATTATTAAGTATAAGTCCGTGGTCAGCTGTTGCCCAATGAACTCTATATCTATACTGGTTAGTTCTTGTTTCTGCAAATAACTTATCAAAATGTTCTGCTTGCTCTGCTCCATCATATAAGTTAACATACAGTAAGTCTAATCCTGCCTTGAATAACTTTGTAATATAGTCCTTTGTTAATCTGTCTCCGTTTGTATTACACTCCAGAGTTGCAGTTGGAAGGTAGAATCTAAACTCTCTTACTATCTCTACAAAGTTAGGATTCAGTAAGTTTTCACCAAATCCACTAAAAGATATTTTTCCATTGTACTGGGCTTCTCCTAAATGTTCTGCTATTGTATTAGCACCCTTTACTGTCATGTGTAGGTTTCTATTAGGAAAAACCTCTGGGTTATGTCTAGGGCAGAATACACAACTTCTATTACATAATTCAGTAGTATTTACTTCTACTGTCAATATGGAATCTAGTATTCCGCTTACATTACCTTTTCTTCGCCAATGTAGTTCTTCTTGTTTTCTTCTATGAGCAAGAAATGAATCCTTGTCTGTTGTTATGGTTTCGCTCATGATAATACATTTATTGCTTTCGCTACCATTGATTATGTCGGGGGTCTGTTTGTTGTTTGATAATCTTAAACTCATCGAGTATCTTACTATCAATCTTGAAACACTCTGTATGCCCCCCAAACTTGTGAGAAGGTTTGAACTTATCACATTCAAACTTTCTGTGTAGCATTTGTTCTATACAAAATACTTCGTATAACGAACCGTGATATGTTCTTTGTATACGAAGGTCGTATCCTTGAAACCCTCTTGCTCTTTTAATTACATGACGCCAGTCTTTACCACTAGCGATTCCTACTTTGATACACTCTCTTTCATAAGTCTTTTTGTTTACTAAGATTACTCCATAAAGCACTCCGTCCCTTTCTCTTTCTTCAGGTCGTCTTGCAAAGTAAGTTTCATTGTATACTCCTACGGACATATTAAGCTCCGAGAGTAACACGCAAAATACCCATACCTAAAATAAAGCAAGCCGCAGTATTTAGCATAATCAATGCTCTATCTTTCCACATAACAGATACTACAACCCAACCCGCGCAACCTGCGAAGGATAGGCATAAATCTACAAAGGGCATGACCTGTGCACCACGAAGTACCATAGCTGTTAGCAATGTTAACGAAGACGCCCACTTGATATACCAGCTGACATCTTGTTTGGGTGTTGCACTTTTGTACCAACGATTTGAACCCTCTAACTCTTTCTTAGTGGGTATTTCTTTCTGCTTCGCTGAGTCTGTCATATTCCTCCAATAAAATTTCAAATGTTTCTTCATCTTGTTCTAAATCACTTCTAAAGGTTTCAATATCCATAGCTTCATGACCAGCAGGCACTTTAGCTACATAGACTCGGTAGGCTTTATGTAGTTGTTCTTCTGTATATAATAACATTAGACTCTCCTCACTACTTTAGGGATAATCTCTCCACTACGGATAACTTCTACACTACAACCTATTTCTAATCCTAACTCTTGGATAAATCCAAAATTATGTAAAGTTGCACGGCTAACCGTAGCACCACCAATGTTAATTGGTTCAAGTATTCCTACAGGAGCAACAATACCAGACTTGCCAGTATTCCACTCCACATCAAGTAATTTAGTAACTACTCCCGCCTCTCTTGTTTTAAAGGCGTAAGCTCCTCTTGGGTGATGTGCTGTAAATCCAAGTTCATCAAAATATTTATACTTATCGATTCTGAACACCGTTCCATCATGAGGGAACTCACTATAATCACTTCTAGTAATTACATTGAACCAATTATCCAAGAAGGTCATGTCTTCTATCCAAAACCTTCCAAGATAGGGTTGAAGTCCGTAAGCAACAAACGTTAACTCACGACTTTTAAATTCTTCTACGCTTTTTAGATTGAGTGCTCCCGCTGCGTAATTCCTAGCGTTTTCTATTGTCTTTGGAGCAACAACCTCACCAGTTATTTGTCTTAGTCCATCAAATACTAAATTGCCTATACTTTGAGGCACAATAGTTTTCATCTTATCTGTGATATCCAACCCCTCTTTGCCATCTCCTCTTGTCAATGCTTGAACTAAGATACCATCATAGTATTGTAAAGACACAGCTGCACCGTCCAGTTTTGGAGTGCATACTACTGATTCTTTTGGATTCCATGGTGGTGCTTCATCTTCTCCTGCAAAGACTTTTTGGAGAGACCTCATAGGGTATGGGTGGGGGAAGCGTTCTCCGTCTACTTTTGCACCGATTTTGTACTTTTGCGTACTACCTTCTACAATTCTATCGTAAACATCATCTGCAATAAGTGGTTGACCTCTTTCGTAAGCCATGCGACACTTTGTGATATACGCTTCTATATTTTTCATATTATATATTTTACTACGTTTTTAAGTATTTGTCAAGAACTATTTTTTATCTACTTATCCTGTTTTCGTAGTCTGCATTTGTTTCGTCCCACCAATAAGGTTTATCTCGATATTTCCAGTCTGCGAAGACGGCTTTGTCTTTGTGATAGAACTCTCGGTAGGCTTCGATTGCACACTCTCGTTTGCAATCATCAGGCATTGCTTGTGCAAATGGGGTAAGCCCAATGTCGGGGAGGTCAATGTCGGGTAAGCCCAAGACCATCTCAACGGATTTATGCACCTTTCCATATCGGTAGGTGTATTCATCTCCCAATGCAAGGGCATAACAGTAGAGCCAGTCGTAGTTTGACTTGGAACTCCTAGCCCAGATGGTACAAGGGTGATTATACATAGTAGGGAGATATGGAAAATCCCTCGGTTCATTCTTTTTCTGAATGGAGACTTTTGCCCATTCATCTGATGTAAGTTTTCTGTCTGGTATGTATCCTGCATATTTCTGTGTCCAATGTACTGTGCATAGCATCTGTCCCGCTTCCAGCGGCATCTTGACGATATGCTTATCGACATGATACTCCGCGCACTTATCTAAATCTTCGTCAAGTATAAAAATATTCATGTGTATATTATACTAAGATTTTGAGATTTTGTCAAGAACTATTTTTTAGATACTTACTAAATAAGAAGTGTCCTTCTCTGTCTGTATGCCAAAAGCCAAGTCTGCTACCAAAATCAGAGAGATTCTTTTCGGGAGACTTTACTAATACCTTTCTGTATACATCTTTAAAAAATTGTGTGTAAGGAGATTCAGGATTTAAATTTATTACACGAATGTCTTCACTAGGTTTTTTATCAAATATATCGAAGTTTTGTATAAAACTATACGAAATTCTTTTCTGGTCTAGGAAGTCCATGACTGCACTTATCTCCATCGCCCATACGGTAGCATAGTGATTATCCGAGTAATCTCCTGCATTACCATCTAAATCTTCATTGGCAAAATCATACCTGCCATCATTTGTTAACTTAAATATTCGTGTGGGTCTGAGCACAGGTAAATACACATGGTCATAGGACTTTAGTCGTCCTTGAAGATAATCCATCTTTATTGTTAGGTGTAAAAAATCATTACTCAAAGCGGGCCAGGTTACTATTCTGGCATTGGGTTGAAATAAACTTGCCCAAGACTCGGGCAGTTGTCGTTGAGCAAAGTCAAAGACAGGCATCTTTGTGGCTCTACTCATTTTTTGATTCCAGTAAACTAAGGCTTGATGTAAACCAAACTGAAGTATTAAATCTTTCTTTTCTTTAAAACAGTCCCTGCCCAATATGGAATCATGGTCAGATTCATACCCTGCAGTATGACTATCGCCATAAATATGAACAGGTCTATCATTGATATATCTCATCGAGAGTATCCTTAAAGTGAGTTTCTAAAACATCTTTTGCTTCTGCTAAAGATATGATTTCAACTAGCCCTTCAAACAAACTCTTACTATTATTAAAATCAATAGCCATAGTTATACCCTCCTTACTAGGTTTCCATTCTTCATCAAAGTCTTGGTAGTATTTTCGGAGTGAAAGGTATTCTATACCTCTAAAAGTGTTTACTGTAAGAAATATCTTTTCATGTCTATCTTCATTATAGTGTATTTCTTTTTCGTAAATAGGTGGGGCTTCATGTAATTCTATCATTTTTTAATATCTTGTTGAGAGGAACGATAGATGTGACATTTTCAGGCTGCAGGAGTCTATAGGAATCTGTATCCCAGCAGAACAATAGAACTTGTCTTTGTGTAGGTTTTGCGCGATTCCTTTTGCTTTGTATGTATTTATTATCAAAGTCAAGAGTACAGACGTTATACTTTAGTCTACGACTGTTCTGACTACGATAAGTTATCACAGCGTCACCTGCTTCGGTAACCTGTCTAATAAACTCGTCTTTTTTCATTCATTCCTTGTCGGGTTAGTTAATTTTAAGTTACCCAATAATGGTGTTGTCTTTGACGAGGTGATTTCTTTAGATGCAAAAATACGCAAGGGGACATAGCGTCGCCCTCGCGTTATTTGTTCTAGCGATTTCTAGCTGTTAGCTTTGTTTAGAAGTTCTGCAAAATAGTTAGCAGCTTTACCTGTTAGTTTAGAAATGATTGCTTCATCAGGTTCTAATCCCATATCTACAATCGCATCTTTAACAGACTGCTGAGCGTCAGCAACAGATACTCTGCCACCTCCACTACTACCATTACTAGAAGTGCTTCTAGCTGCAGGAGTCTTCTTAACATATACACCAGCCCTTGTCAAAATCATTCTAACACCATTTGGGCTCTCGCCTAATTCGGCAGCAATCTCTTTGACAACTTCCATACTATTTTCTGGAGTCGGTTCTTCTGCTGTATACATTTCAATCGCTTGCTGTTTTGCTTCATCAGTCCAAGCCACTTTTCTTCTCCTATTTATTTTTCCAAATTTTTGTTCATATTCTTCTAATGTGGTTGTGTGCTTAAATCCAGGACACCAACCTGTTGCTTCTAGCATTTGTGTATAAAATCTATCGCTCATTAAAATCCTATTTATTGTTATATTATACATAAGAATAAGGGCGATGTCAACTACTATTTTTTAGAAGGTAAAACCAAAGGTCTCTAAATCAGGCTGAACTATGTCAGCAACTACATCTATCATCTCTTGTGTATACCATCTTTTGTATTCCGTTGATATCTCTAACTTATTAAAATCTATGTTATTTTCCTCAGGTTTTAACTTATAAGTATCTATTGCATTTTTCCAATTATCTAAGTGCGTAACTATGTCTGCATCAGCATAAAGCTCTGCTTGTGGGATAATTGTTTCATGTTCTAAAAATTCAGATAAAGACCTGTATCCCCACGAACTTTTATAGAGTGCTATAATTCGTTCATAGGGGTTGCGTAGAAATGCAACTGTTCCTTTTACTTTTCGCTTTCCTTTACGAACTGTGTAAGGAATCAATAAACTTTGTTTCACGTGCTAACTCCGATGCCAACATTTTAGCATCATCAACTAGCTGTGGCAAAGTTTGTGTATTTCTAGTGTCTATATTATGTAGCTTATCTAACAGGGCTGTTAGTTTTACACTACATTGTTGGGGCGTATGATGTACTGCCTCGGTCATAGTTCATTTACCTCTAATAACTTATCTCGAGCCTCTGCAATTATTTGCAGTTGAGTATCGATTGTTGTAAGCACTTCTGGGTGGTCTCCTGTGCCTACAGGGTTTTCTAAAAATATCTGTATGTTTGCTTGTGCCTCAGCTATTATACCTTTGTATTTTAGTCTGAGTGCGTTAATTATCATTTCTTTCATTCTTTTTCTACCAAATTCATAACATATGTTCTTACGAATAAATCTCTGTGGTCGTCCCAAAGAACTGTTGTTATGAGTAACGGAGCAGTAATTAAAGTTCCTACTCCAAATATTAACCATGTAATTGGCCACCACTTTACTGAATTATGTCCTTCAGTATAACGATTGAGTGTCAAAATCGAGGGCATGAATATTCTAAACTGTATTATTAACCAAGTTGATAACCACGCTGCTCCAATTATATTAAGTAATGTTAACTCCATATTGCTCCAAATGCTTTAAGCTTGCTAAATCGTAAGCCAAAGAAAAGGAGTGATAACCTACTCTATTCCCATCTAACCATGGAAAATAAGAGTTACTCAGGTCTACTGGAGTAAGAACGTATATTGCATATCCTTTACTTCCATACTTTTCCTCATAATTAACAGGAGGTTTTATGTAGCCTGGCATTGAGTTCATATACTCAACTGTTTGTTCTCGTTTGATTTCAGCAATAGCATTGTCTTTTACAGACCATACTTTTTCACCTTCTTCAAACTCTTCTCTAACACATTCATCTGGAATCATCTCGTATCTGTGTCTATAACATTTGGAGTGCTCTTCCTTTGATAACTTCCTAGGAACACCTACTCTTTCGATGATTGCTTTAACAAATGAGTTAGAACGATAGAGTCCTTTTGCTATCTCAGAAATATTATCTCCTTCAAGATAGCACTCTATAACAGTTTTTATCTCATCACGGGTTGCCCCTTTACCACGATTCTGTGACTTTCGCCTTTCACGGTATTCCGCCATATCAGAATAGTCATCTATGATTTTCTGAAGACGGGTCGTGTTATACCTTATATTCAGAATTTCACAGGCTTCTTTCTTGGTTATTGGAGAGTCGCCACCTAGTAAACCAACTACTTTTGCTATGTTATCGTTTGATAACTTTTCATGCTTTGCTGCTCTTACTGTTCCCACTCTCTTTCTTCCCAATCATCTACA
>CEUO01206699.1_pt1 | contig 10164 bp, 2 predicted proteins | sample 531391 | NCBI WGS metagenome assembly CEUO01 (sample SAMEA2622799, study PRJEB7988) | marine metagenome | isolation source: saline water (ENVO:00002010), including | reverse complement strand
GCAAATGAAGATTCTATATTTGTAAATATACATAAAAACCCTTCTAATACTCAAGATATAGATAAATTAGAAAAAGAAATAGTAGCTTTAAACTATAAAGAATATGAAGAATATATTAATAAAAACAAATAGATTATGTCATTTGCAACGGTAGCAATAATAGGGGCTAGTGTAGCTGGAACCGCTGCTTTAGCCAAACTTGGCGTATCGCTAGCTGGTTACGGAAAGAGAAAAGAAGAGCAAGAAAAAGCTAGAGAAGAAATGGATAAGTATAAAGAAAAGTATAAAAATCTAGATACTAGTAATATTTATGCTAATGTAAGAAATCCATATGCTGATATTCAAACTGATTTTGAAAACGTATACGAAGATATAACTGTAAACCAACAGCAAGCTGAGTTTCAAAGACAAACAATGCAACAGTCTCAAGCAAATATAATGCAACAAATGCGGGGTGCCGCTGGAGGATCTGGTATAGCTGCTTTAGCCCAAGCAATGGCCAATCAAGGACAATTAGGAGCGCAACAAATATCTGCTTCTATTGGGCAGCAAGAAGCAATGAATCAAAGACTTATAGCACAAGGCGCTGCTAAAGAACAAGAGTTAGAAAGATTAGCTGAAATACAAGTTGCTCAAGGCGAAGGGGCCGCTCAAATGCAAAGGTTGAGAGGCGCTGAGCAAGCTAGAGGTTTAGAATGGGGTAAAACTAGTACTTTACTCGGTATGTCACAACAAAGACTTGGTGCTGCAAATCAAGCAATAGCACAAGCCAAAGCACAACAAATGGAAGCGATTGGTGATTTCGGAAGCGCAGGTATGGATTTAGCAACAGCTGGAATGAAGATGAATACACCTGGAACTAGTGGAGAGCTTCATACATTCCAGTTAGATGATGGTAGCTATAAAAGTATGACTAGAGATGAGTATTACATGAAACACGTAAAATAAATATAAATATGGCAAAATATACAGGTGATACAAGTTTAATACAAGGCGCTGGAGTAGCGTATAAAGATTGGGAAAATGTTCCTGGTATGTACTCTGGTTTAGATAAAGTTGGTGAAAAAGGTAGTGAAATGGTGGATACCGCTGTCGCTGAATTTGAAGCCGAAGAAAAGAAAAGAGAAGCGGAGGCGGAGAAGCTAAAGAAAGAGCAAGAGATGTTAGATAAAGACTGGGCAACTGTTGCCGCGGAAGTATATGCTAACGCGGGTGGTTTTCTAAAAGCCGATGGTGCTGAGTATAAAATGACTATTGAAGATATAAAAGCTTTAAAAGCGGATTGGTTAAAAGCTCAAGAAACAAATGATCCAGTATTATTAGCTTCGGTTAGCACGAGATTCAATAATATAAAAGCAGATGTAAATAAACATAAGGAATTGCGAGAGGCAATTGCTGACGATCTTGATGGACTTTCAACAGGGGTAAAAGGAAAGGATAAAGAATGGTTAACAAAGTGGCTAGCAGAAGACTATACTATAATAAAAAATAAAAAAGGAGAAAAAGTATACACAATTGGTGGTGTTGGAAGAACTTTGGAACAAATTAAAGAAATAGCGCATTTAAAAAATTTAGAACCTTTTAACGCGCAGGTAAAAACGAAAAACGAATATTCAAAACTTAAAAAACTTCCTCCTATAGAAGATATTCACGGGCATGTTAGAAGAACTGTAGTACCAGATACTTTCGGTGGATTAGTTGATTTTTTGAATGCGCCAGAATTTGGTAGTGGTCAAACTTTTACTGAAGTACATCTTCAAGCAGGAAATAGAAAAAGTCTTGAAGGTCAAATTAAGAATACTATTTTTGATGATGGAGATGGGGTGATTAGCAATACAGAATACGAAAACTTTCTCAACGCTATAGTAGATCCAAATAATTCTTTCTGGGAGAATAACGGCGGAAAAGAAGCTTGGGAAAAAAGTGCTAGAAAAATAGCTGTAGAGCAAATGACCAATGATATTGTGAATCACCATGAGAAAGTAAATAAAAAAGGGAGTAGTGAAATAACGAGCAAGTTTGGGCTTGATCTTGATGCTAAAATGTACACTTTAGGTAAAGATCAAAATTACGCTAGAATTTTTGGTAGAGACATAGAAAATAACGTTGAAACATTCAAGCTAGTTCAAAGCAAGGGATCTGGTCCATTTAAAGGTTGGGATGGATCTAACTGGTTCCTAAGAGATGGAAAATGGTTTGGATATAACAGTGAAACTGGAAAATTCGATAAACCTGCTAACACCAACACTATTTTTGCGCAACTAAGATGGAGTAATAATGAAAAAATAATGCGGTATTTAGAGGTTGAACCTGTTGAAGCAAAAGAAAAGCAACCCCCACCACCTCCAAATCCACAAATGCTAAAAGAACTGAAAGCATTAGAAATGAGAAAAGGGCGCTATATACGTAAAGAGGCTCCTATGAGACCAGAGGATTACGAGAAACTAGTACAAGATATTAAAGCTAAATATCAAAAAAAATAAAATATGTTTGAATACGAAAATGACGTTTGGACTTTAGAAGATTTACAAAAAGCTGCTGAAAATCAAGGTTTAGATTTTGAAACGTACTTAGAGGAAATGAAAAAACTTGGTATGGTGGAGAAGCAAACTATTGACGAATCTACTATAAATCTAAATTTAGAGTCGAATATTGAACATATATCAGAAGACGAATTCATGAGTATATCTAGCGGCGGATTTGGAGTTCCTGGCTTTGTAGAAGGTAGGGAAGAAAAAATGACGCAAAGATTATATGAAATATATAACCCAGAAAGAGATCCAAATAAAGTTCAATTTAAACAATTTGGAACTGGTAATAACGTGAGGGTTGTATTACCTAACGGTGAAGAAGAAGATTTTGAATTATCTGGTGTTGGTGGAATGTTTGGTGGTGAAGTAGGTGATGTTAAAAATGACTACGTAAGATTAACTCAATTTATACAATCAGATCAGAAAAAGTTAAAAGTAAGTGACGAAAAAACCTCCCAAATAGAAGATATAATTCTAAATAGAAAAAGAAAAGGTTCTGGAGTGACACAAAAAGAAAGATTAGAAGGTGATGCAGCTGGAATTGTAAACGATGAATTAGATGATAACGTTGCTAGAGAATTAAATTTACTTGGTTTAAAAAATAAAAAAGGTAGTTATACTTTTGAAGCTGATAAGTGGTATAGAAACGCTATTAAAATTACAACTCCAGGTGGTGCTGAAAAAACAATAAATATAGGTAATTTAGTTGGTGATGACAGGGAGAAAAAACAGAAAATATTAAATTCTGTAATGAGATTTATTGAGTCTGATCCATCTACTTATGAGATGACAGATGAATATAACGCCTCGTTAGAAGAGCTAAAAAAAGTTACAGAACCATACTTACAACAATTTATAGATAATCCAGAGAGAGCAATTAGTCTTTTAAGTGAAACGAACAAGACTAAACTAGGTAAAGAATTAAAAAGAAAATTAAAAACAGATTATCAAAGCTGGTTTGGGAGTGAAAACATGACGTTTCAAAACATTACTAGAGATCAGCAAAATGATTTAGTAAATCAAATGATACAAACAACCATAGATAACGCTATGGATAAGATCAGTTTGGATTTAAGTACTGCAGAAAGAAAAGATCTAGAAAAAGAAGGATATGATCTAGACGCGGTATATGCACATGTAGACAAAAGGACTAGAGAAAGATTTAGTGGTTTAAATAGACAAATATTTGATTTAAATATAGAACTTGATAATCCAGATTTATCAGAAACAGAAAGAGCAACTAAATTAAAAGAAGTTAACGGTTTAAAATATCTTAAAGCTCAAGAAACCGGAGAAGAGTATAGTTTTTTTATAGATATGAACACGTTAACACGTAGTTTAAGTTCTGGTGAAGAAGAGAATGTTGTAGATTTAACAAAAAAAGTTGAAAGAAAATCCAACGAAGTACAAGCGGAAAATCTAACCAGGGCTCAATTAAAAGGAAGATATATAAATGCTAATTTAGCTTACGATGAGTGGGAGGACACTAGAAACACTAAGAAACACATGTTTGTAGTGCCTACAAAGAAAGCTCAAAACTTTCTCAAAACCGCAAAACAAAGTGATGGGTCTGCTATGAAAGCCATGACAGGTGGGGATAAACAAGTGTTTTTAGATTCACAAGGAAGATCAATTAAAAAAGGAGAAACCTATACATACGTAATGCTAACAGATAAAGAGGCTGCGAGACATTCTTATTGGTTAGAATTAGACAATAATGCTGGTTATCAATCTAGACTTCAACATGGTGTAAATCTTAGAGTTAATAGAGAGGTGTATGATAAACAATACGGTTTAAACGAGGGTATACAAAGTCAAAACGTACAAACATGGTACGAGTCTACAGCCACTAATTTCTTGCGTGGATTCCATGGTAAAGAATATGAATTAAAACATGGTATTCCTGATGATCAATTTAGGCAAGCTTTTTTAGATGTCCAAACGGAAGAGTTAGGTATTGAAGCCACTGCAGAGGAAAAAGAAGAGGCTAAGTCTACTTTTGGCGAAACTACAGGGGCTGCTTTATCTGGATTACCCAAAATGGTTACTGATTTCTACGTGGGTAACAAGGTATTAGCTGCTACCGGTCTTATTAGAGCTGTTGGTAGTTTAGTAAATAATTTGAAAAAAACTCGTTACGCTATCAAGATAGGTGGTAAAACAAAACATCTTAGTGAAACACAATTATTAAAACATATAGGAACAACTGGTAAACACTGGAAGAAAAGTGTTAAGAATATAAAGCCTGGCACAGGGCAAAAAGAAGCTATTATTACAAATTGGTTGAAAACAATGAAGTATGGCGATGATGTTTTTGTACCAGCATCTACAGTTAACCAAGGTGCTGCTGTAGCACTAAACGGCTTGTTAGAAGGTGTGAAAATGGAAGTAGCAATGCAATCACCTACTAGTCAAATATTTGGTTTTGGAGACCCAGATGATTTACCTGCTTTAGGAAGTAGTTATGCTACTGGATTTGGATTTGGAGCCGCTAGTTCTTTAATACCTTGGAATAGAATGTTTAAAGCTGTGGCTGGTAAAAAAGCTGGTAAAGGAGTGTCCATACCGTTTACAGCAAGTAAGTATCCAGGGCCAGGTGGTAAAATAGTACCTAAAGAAGTATCGTACAAAGGTATGTATGATTATTTAGTTGCTGCTCCTTGGAGTTTTTACGCAGGTGCTCAATTTGGTAACTTTACAAATCAAATTGCAGACAACATGATGGGTAACAAGGCTTGGAGTGATTGGTTGGATGAAAACTATGGAGATTGGGATCATGTCTTAAAACATGCCGCTACAGAATTAATCACTGGTCTTGCCTTAAAAATTGGTCACGGTAAAAAATATGACTTTGCTTCTGAAAATAGACTATGGAGAGTGCAGAGACAAGCTCGTAAAGATTTAAGGGAAAAGGTTTATGAGGACGTGGTGCAAGGTAGAGATGGACAACTATATAAGAAAACGGTTAAAAGCGGTGTTGAGATGTTAGAACAAATAACACCAGATCAAATATTTAGAAAAGGTAAAAGCCAAGTTGACGCCAATAGGTTACAGTCGATAGAATCACTAGCTACACAACGATTACATGAAATAAGAGATACCAAAGCATATTTAGACCCAATACAGGGTCCTATTAAATTTATGGAAAAGTGGAAACCTCATTTAAAAGAGCTAGGCGAAACTAAAGACTTTAGATTTAAGTTCGATTATAATATCGACAAGATGAATATCAAGTTTATAAAAGGAAAAGACGGTAAGCAAATAACACAAGCTACATTTAACCCTAGAAACGTGTCGATAGATTACTTACCACACGAGTTACTACACTTTATGACTTGGAAGAAAATGGGTAAAAAAGGTGAGTTTACCGGTGAAGACGTTATGTTTAAAAACAAAGCTGTTGATGGAATGGTTGAGCTTTCTAAAGAGATGGAATTTGGAGATGGTAGAACTCTTTATGAGGCAATGAAAGAAGCTGGTGTATTAAAAGAAGGTAGATATAAAGGTGAAATACAACAAACAAAAGAATGGGAATTGTTTTCTTATATTGCTGAATTTTATGGTAAAGAAGGTAACCAAGAAATGATTGAAGCTAAATATGGTTATGATAAGTTAGCTAGTTTTACTGATAAATTGATTAAAGATAATTTTAATGGTGCTCATACCCCTTTAAACACTCAAAAAGATTTAGTTTTGTTTTTTGGTAATTACGCTAAAAATATAGGTAAAGGCGAGGGAATAACTGGTAGTTTAAAACATTTAGAAAAATTTGTATCTCCAGCAAAAACAAAAAGGCAGCAAAAAGCTAGGGAGAAGTGGGAAAGTGAAAACGGTGTTGGTGAAACTAAACAGTTAAGAACTCAAAACTTAAATAAAAAGATAGCTAAGAAATTAGAGGAGATGAAAAGCAACCCAGCTTTTGTACAATTTCAAAAAGACAAAGACGCTGATAAGTACAAAAAAGATCCTAGAACTATAAAGCTTTTAGATGAGTTAGCGAGAATGAGGGAGAATTTAAAAAATATTCCAGAAGATGTGGTTTGGGGCAAAGAAACTCCTATTGAAAAAACTATAAACGACCTTGCTAGAGTTGGCGATAGAATGATGACAAACGCTGAGTGGAACGCAAAGGGCAAAAAAGAAGCGTTAAAAGAATTAGCAAGAGATGGTGGGGCTTTTGACGGTATAATAACTACAGGTATAGATTTTTCTAAAGGAATAGAAGGTAGATCAAGAGAAACGTGGATACAAGATGTTAAACTTGGAATACCAAAAGTTGACAAAGGTTTGTATGGTACACTAGAAAGGTTTAAGCCAGAAACAGATTTACAAGGTAAAGAAAGTTTATCTGCCTGGGTGAACAAACAATATCAATGGAGAAGAGGTAAAATATATAATTATTATGAAGCAAATCCAATAGGAGAATCATTACAGAAAAAAGCTGGAGAAGGTCAAACTATTGGTGATAGATTGCTAGCGCCAACAGATCCTAGTTTAAAAAAGTTTGAAGACGTAAATATATTACAAGAAGCTATTAAAGAAGGTAAGGAAGCTGAGTTTCAAGATGTTGTTACTATAGAGGGTGAAAGAAAAGTTAAAAGTGAAATACCAGTATCAAAAGAAGCTTTCAAACCATGGGAAAAAACAATACTTGATAATATGCCTGGTAAAGAAAAGGCTAAAGAAATGGGTTATAGAGATATAACTGATTTAGCACCTAAGTTTACAGAAGGTATGTATAATGTAAAACTTACTGATGCCCAAAGAAAAAATCTTAATGATATAGGTGGTGAAACAAATCTTGAAAACTTTCAAAAATCAGTTAAAGCAGATTACAATGTTCCTATAATGCAAAAAAGAACTGTGGATGGCAAAGTTGAAACAAAAGCAAAAATTTATGTAGATGGAACTCCTGCTACTAAAAAAATAAAAAACTCTCAAAGAATAGCAGATGGTCTTCCTTCTGGAACAGTTAAGTTTGACAAAGGTGTTAGTGATGCCTTGGTTGGTAGATCTGCGTTTCCTAGATTAGGGACTTTAGGAGAACTATATCATTTAGCAACTCCAAAAAACTATACTAGAGCAGAGCTTAGAGAGTTAGGTTTTGAAACTAATCCAAAGCCCCATTCCGCGGGGTATTGGAGAGCGGCGACAGGACCGGGTGGTAGAATATATATAAAAGGAAAGGCTAAAGGACAAAAGTTAACCGGAAAAGATGTTGAGCAATTTGTTGGTATTAAAGATGGTAAACTTACAAAATTAAGCGCTGATAGATCTTTGGGTGGTAAATCAAGACGTATAATATCTGAAGATGGTAGACACATTACAGAACAAGTAATGACTGAGTCTGGTAACTTAGATATGAATATAGTAGCTAACTTTAAAGGTGGTAAATCTAGATCGTTTTGGACCAAAACACTAAGCAAAGTAGTTGATCAAAAAAGTAGAGAAAAGTTTTTAGAAGAAATTAGATCAGATGCTTTTCATGAAGAATTTTATAGACAAATAGAAATAGAGTTTAACAAGGGTAAAAAAGGATCTCAAGAAAAAGCTGTTGAAAATGCTATTGTAAAACATTTTGATTTAGTAAATGTTAGAGAAGGGGGTAAGTTTAAAATAACACCAAAAGAGTTAAAAAAGATAGCTAAAGAAATTTATAGAGAGTTTGTTTTTGCAAGACCAGAAGTTGTAAAACAAGGTTTAATTTCAAGAGCTAAAGTAGCTATAGAAAGACCAAGCACCAACGAAGGTGTTGAGGCCAAGTGGATTGCTAAAGGAGAAAAGTTGGAAATTATAGATGGTCCTGGAAAACTATTTGATAAAGAAACAATACGAGATGGTATAGTTTATGAGATGAAAGCCGTTGAAAGACTAACTGAAAAATACGGTGTTGGTGTATACGAAGCCCATTTATTAGCTGGAGCTAGTGGAGGTGGTGGTATAGGTAAATACTCTACTTTAGCCAACATGTTAAATAATTTACCTGGTACACTTAGGTATACAATTTTTAGATCGGCAAACGCTAAATACGCCGAGGGCAAAGGTAAAGCTGCTGAGGAAGGAGATATTACATATGACGCCTACGCCATGTTAGATGCTGTTTATAAAAAAATGGCAGCTGAAAAAGGAGTTAGAGTTGAAGATTTGAAAAAGTATACAGACGCAAAACGTGCTAATCAAACTAAAGTTGGTGTTAAAGCCGAGGTTATGAAAGAACTTGACATGTTAAAGGAGGGTGCTAAAGAATTTAACGAAATTAACGCTAAAAAACTTTATGAATATGGTGAGAAAAACAAAACTTTACTTTTAGATTCTGTTGAAGGCCTTTTAGAAGTCTATAAAAGTGGAGAAGCTAGCCAAAGAGTCGTTAGGCAATGGGTAGAAATGCATGCTGGTAGTATGGATGGTCTTATTAAGACCTCGGCATCGCTTGCTGTTTTACCGAATGTTAAAATGAGTGATTTAATCAAAAAACACGGAAACAATCCTAAAGATTGGGTATTAGAACATATAACTCCAGCTCAATACGTTAAAGCTAGAATATATGATTATATACTTTCTAAAGGTGATAAAACTTTAAAAGCGGAAATGGAGCTAGCTATTAGAGATCACCACACAACTCTTATACCTAAAAAGTATGATACAATGGTTAATAAGATTTTACAATCTGATTTACCAGCGTCTCATAGACCTGGAATGGACCCACTTCAATCTCGTTATTATGAAGCTAGTCACTCTGCTGATTTTGATTTAGGATTAAGAGTTTTTACAGGTAGAAATAAAGGAAAAACGTACGATCATCATCCAAACTTATCTTTTACTGAAAAAGCTCAAAAAAGAAAAGAAGTTGGAGATGGTATTAAAAAAGCATTTCCTAAGAGTTATAGAAAAGTAATTGCTAAAAATTATAATTCTAAAAATTTAGATATAGCTAAAAAGATAGATGCAGCACTTAATAAAGGTAGAAAGAAAGATCAAAAAGCTAGAGGCATGTCTACTTTTGATTTTGACGAAACAGTTGGAATGAGCGAGAACTTTGTTATTGCTAGAAAAGGTAAAGAAACAAAAAGAATTGCTTCTGACAAATGGCCTTTTGTTGGCGAGAAAATGGTTAAAGAAGGTTGGAAAATGGATTTTTCAGACTTTAATAAGGTTACAAAAGGTAAACCAGGACCGTTGATGGAAAAAATGAAAAACCAAATTAAGAAATATGGTCCTGAAAACGTATTTATACTCACAGCTAGAGCCCCAGAAAGCGCTAAAGCGATACATGAATATTTAAAATCAGAAGGTGTTAAAATACCTTTAGAGAATATCACTGGTTTAGGTAATAGTACTGGGGAAGCCAAAGCGCTTTGGATGTTGCAGAAATTCGCCGAAGGATATAATGATATGTATTTTGTAGACGACGCTTTACCTAATGTCAAGGCTGTGAAAGATGTTTTAGATCAATTAGATATTAAATCTAATGTACAGATAGCTAGACAATTTAATACAAGAAATTTATCTAAAAACGTTAATGATATAATGGAACACTCCTTAGATATAGGTTCTAAAAAAGTATTTTCTAAAGCTGAAGCTAAAACTAGAGGTAAAGACATTAAGCGTAGAAGAGTATTCATGAGAGATAGCG
>CEUO01057900.1_pt1 | contig 10168 bp, 6 predicted proteins | sample 531391 | NCBI WGS metagenome assembly CEUO01 (sample SAMEA2622799, study PRJEB7988) | marine metagenome | isolation source: saline water (ENVO:00002010), including | reverse complement strand
ATATTAGATGCAACATTAACATCGCCTTTAGATATAAGGTCTTCACTAGCGATTTTATTAGCCTCTGCTCCGGCTTGGTTATATTTATTCTTTAATTTTTTAGCCTGTTTCTTGGCTTTCTTTTTAGTCGAATGACCTCGCCAAGCATCGTATCCCGCCTTTGCACCTGTTAGAATAAGCCCTATAGTAAAGGGTTCTAATGAGTAGATGCGGGGCATCAAAGGTTGAATCATTCTGTCTAAAAACTTAAATATTGTCATATTCATTCATTGCTAGATATAAAAAAACTTCTTTACCATTAATCCTGACTCTAGTCACAAGCCTGTACTCATCTGCTAATGGGTTCATAGCACCATAATAATCGTGAGGAACTTTGACAAGCATAAGTTTGCCAATGTCAAGATTCTTAACTTCTGCGGGGCTTTTAGCGATGTGAACATTTTCTAGTTTTGTTTTGTCAAGGTTTTTTCTTTCGCTATCACCCACCGCATTAACACTAAGTAGGTCATATTCTAGTTTATTATTATCATTTAAACTCATTTACATCAATCTCTAGGTCGTAGACTCTGAGTCTCACATCACTCGGATAATTTGTTCCGAGGTCTGACATATAGGAGTTCATACCTATATCGAACTGAAAAGTCTTCGCTCTTGCTGATACTCTTTTTGAAATTAACTTGCGATTGCCTCCGGTTGAATCAAAATTTATTGTAGTTATTGGAGTAGGGTCATAGTCCCCATAAATCTTTATTTTAAGCGGTTGGTTAGAACGATAGTCTAAATGTATCTTATTGATAAAGGCATTGTCATCGGGATTAATATTCATCCAAGGAGTTCTTCTCCATAACATATGATGTCTATTTGATATACCTCTATCCTGTACTGCTATTATATTTGTTCCTGTAAACCAAGGTTGTTCAGGTAATATTGTTGGCACATATGTTGTAGGTGTATCATCAGCGACATCTGAATCATCGTATGCATCCCCATCATCATCGGGCGGTGGGTCTGTCTGTTCATTGTAAAATGAAATTTGAGTTCTATGTAATTGTTCTGATGAATAACCTGTCCACTTTACATTAGTACCATTAGCAACTTGCTCTTGGTACATATTATTTGAACCTCCCCAATCAGCGACAAAGTGTTCTTCCAATAGCGTTAAGGTCACTCCATAATTAGCGTTGGGGTTATAATGAAATATATTTGTTCCTAATATTACTTCGTAATTACCATCGGGAAATTGAGTAGTATCAAAACTACCCTTAACCATATATGCGGTGTCAGTTGGGAAAAGCATCCAATCTTCTTGTTCGTAATTATTAATATTAGTTATTTCAAAATCTTCAATTTCAGTAGCAGTTCCATTAGCATCTAAGATAGATAATGTGGGAGCAAAGTTTGTAAAAACAGATGGGAACTGAGGTAGTGGTTGTACCTGTGCTTTTATCTCCACCTGTCCGTTGAGATAATTAGATAACCCATCAGGGTCGGTCTCTTCTAATATAAAATGAACTCTTGGCTTTGTATTTACTCTGCCATCCACATAAAAATAAGTATCTTCTACCCAACTCTTACCTAAATCAGAACCATCGTCTGTTAATGTAACCGATAGCTTATACTCAACAAGAGCGTGACCACTTGCCCATAATGGATGGAGAAGTGTATCCCACTTGGTCAAGCCGTGTGCATTTAATCCTTTATTTTGCAGAGGGTAAACACCTGTATTATTATTAGAATTAAACTTATACATAAGCCAATCAAATAAAGGATTTCCGTCATCATCTAAGGCTCTCCATTGTATAGTATATGTACAATTAGTGGTGTCCCACGCTTTATTTGAACCATCCACATCAACTCCGGGTTTTCCTAAAACCCTAAATCTTCTAGACTCCAATACTGCACAGGGATGTCCGTGTGAATTACCAAAGGGTGTATCTTGTGGAATATAAGTTTGCACCCATTGGTTATCATAGTTGTTCCATTCAGAAAAATTACCCATCGAAGCAGTTTCATAATCTATGAATGCCTTGTCATAGTCACTCCCGGTATGAAATTCAGGCGGGGTTGGATAAAGTCCAAAAAGATTTTCATTGGAATATAAAACATTCTCCATTAAAACAGGAACTACTTGATTATTCACAGGACTAACTTGCTGATAGTACGGCATTGTTTCATCGCCCTGATATACATCCTGAATACCAAAATTAACAATACCTGAAACAATTGTGTCCTGTTCAGGTTCGTACCAACACTCAGCAACTACCTGTAAAGTACCTACTTGCAAATCTCCTTGCGGATTGATATTAAAATAGTGAGTTGTTGTGGGGGTTAACTCAGTTGACATCTCAGCAACAGACCAAGAGTCCTGATTAGCATATTTATAATATATACTCACCTGAGGGTCATCTAGACCCGCATCCCAATTATTAACAGATAAGCTAACTTGAACATAATCACTATTTACATTATAAGATTGTGGGCTAATGCCTATTAAAGCCATCGTTGGATAATTATCTACATCGGGGTCTGTTCCCCCAACACCTCCTGATGTAGAGCCTGAAGAATATGAAGATGGTGTTATAACAGGAACTAAAATACTACCTGATTGAAAATTCTGTGCAGAGTTCTTGCCTTTATCTACAATAACTTTTGCATCTGCCTCGTGAGTCCCCGGTTCTTTAGCGGTATTTACATTGCTATTGTAGGTGTGCATTGTAGTGCTAAGAGGTATCCCTAAAAATGTTCTTATCGTACTCCCCTGTTTGTCCGCCCACATATCCCAAACTTTTATTTCTTTTTGAATGGTCTCAGTAAACACATCATCGTCACCAATGGAATCAATATAATCTTCTTTAGCTTTAATATTATTTAATACTTCTTGAACAACCGCAGAGTCCTCAGTTAAACCTGATTCAATTAATTGTTCTTTCTGTAATACTAATGCAGTTAATTCATCTTCTGTTTTCTTTTTTAAATTTGAATATTTATAATAAACCCTACCCGGTGTTTGATATGTTACAGGAGTTTCAATATAAGACTTCACCTTACCACTCATAGCGGTGGTAGTAGCATCATACACTTTTTTGATTTTATCTAAAGTCTTCATTAGTTAGGACTTTCCTCTTGTTGCTCCAACACTATCGTTTGTTCGTGTACAGGAGAATCAGGGTATGTAGGGTCAGAAACAGGTGGCTCGTAAGGAAGAGTTATATTGTCTGTGTAATCAAGTTCAGCAGTTTCAAAAAAAGTATTTCTTTCCTTACCTAAATTATCAATTGCTACCACATCACCTAATACGGAATTAAGTAATAAAGGTGAACCATCTCCTGTGTGATTATCCTCAGGAATTGGGACATTGGTATCTAATGGACTGAGTTCAGCAGTTCTCCAAGAGTTTAATGACCAAGTCTGACTTGTAATATTAAATTCATATATAATATCTTTATTATCACCAAAAATACACATCAAGCTATTATTGTCTGAGTGGTATGCTAACTGAGTGTTTTGCTTACCGCCAACATTCATATATTCATCTTTAATAGGTAAGCTGATGTTTTCGATTGCAAAATTTCCTTTTGTTAGTTTATATACCCCATCGTGACTAGCAAAGAAAACCGCCCCTAGCGTTGTACAAATAGAATTAGAAACAAGACCTAGATAATCAACTGCCTCCATAATTCTAAACTGAGATGGGTCTATGCTTGGTGTATGTAAGTTGTAAATACTATTTTCCATAAATACTGCGATTGAACTTCCCAAGCTGACCATCGCCTGTATCGTTCCTGAGTTTGAATCTTTTATTTGTATATAGTTTACAGGGCTTAACTTGTCATATTGCCCCACATCAGAGAAGATTATCATATCTTGATATTCCTCAGGGTCGGTATCTGCATTAATAATTACATTACCGACAAACATCCTACCCATATGAAATGCAGAGCATTCGTATTTAGTTTGAATGTTATGATGTTCAATAGTAGTAGCCGTGACACCCGGTGCAATGTTCTCATCTGTGAAACCTATATGAATATCAGTACCGCTTGGTTGCAATACAAATGTAGTATCTAATAATTGATTCAAGTCAGATGTTGTGCAAAATATACCATTCAATGAGCCGTCTTGTACAACAGGTGAACCGCTTAGACCCGGATAGTCAGGGTCAAAAATAATCCCTTCTTTGTTTTTGTCTTGCTCTAAACTATTCCAATAAATTCCGTCTGCTACGGCATTAGAGTTTCCTTCAGCTTGAATCATAACACATCTACTATCATTACCTAGGACACCTCCATTATTGAAAGCAAATTCACTATCAGCCGGTGAATAATTTGCTCCACTTACAAACTGTCTACCTCTTAACTCATCCTGAACCATAGAATGACCATCTCTCTTCATATAAATGTTTTGACCAAAACTGCAATCCTTTAGTCGTATATAACTTCCGTCATCATATTTTAATGACATCATCTGATAGTCAGGCGAACCAAAGGATGGGAGTAAAGGTTGTAGGGGTTGAACACCCGCATTTCCTGTAAGTATATCTGCATCAGGTCTACCGACAGGAACATACACTAATTCAAGTTCAACATTTGGAATCTTTGATATGTACCACGCCCCATTAAATGTGGTTTGCTTTATAACTCCATTGGTATTATCATACAACTGATTGTTCACATCAGGGTCGTCATTACTAAGACAATATAAAGTTCCATTCAACATACAAAAATTCTTAGTCCAAATATGTGTAGTATTCCAAGGGTTTCCACTTGGGTCTACATCAGTACCCTGAGGGTCTGTCCAATACGATGACATTGTATTGCTTAATATTGTGGTAGCATCACTCCAATCCTCATTGCTATTTGGAAGATGTCTAAACCAAGAATTACCACCTGACCAAAGATTTGGATTAGTCGATGAGTTTGGTGCTTGATTAAATCCACCAAACCTAATAGATGCTCCAAACCCACCCATCCTGAATACTTGACCATTAAAAAATGCCTCATTATCGTAGTTATAACTATCCGTATGTAAGTGATTATATAACCAATTATAATTCCATTGTGCATTGCTACTAGGGTCTGTGTTCCTTGTATAATTCCATTTAGTAATATCATCCATAATTGCTAATGGTAATCTTTTTAATGAGCCTCCATCATAATATCTAGCTACAATTCCAAGAGACATTAGAGTGTCAGAACCATATGCAACTATATTAGCCTGTGGAAATCCACCTGTAATGCCATCGCCATTCTGCCAAAAGCTATCGTCTTTCCATCTCCATTGAGGTAATCCGTCTTGCGGTGGTATATAAATAGAGTCTGACAAGGCATACATATTAGTATTGTCTAAATTCCTACCTTTATTGTTGGTGGGTACAACAAAGTTAATATGTTTAATTTTTCTCCAATCTGAGTCCCTAGCCGGAAAAGGTGATGTGTCAGAATTACCATCAAGGTTTTCTGCTCTATATATAGCAACACCTGTTATCCTTGGGTCAAACTTTTTTAAATCAGCTTTAATAACTAGGTCGTTTTTAAATCCCATACCCGGATTATTAGTAGACCTTTGTATAGTGTGACCATCGTCAGCTATGCTACTAGTCATAGCCTCGTTACCTGTTTGGAACATAGGCATCTCTGTAACACCATCAATAATAGGTGACATCAGATATCTCATTTGATTAAGTTCATTAAACCCCGCATCGGCTATTGCCTCTTGAGTAGTTGAGATGCTCTGAAATTTTAAATATCCATTTCTAATAGTGGGGCTTTGTATATCTATGTGGACATTTGATAAAGTATCTGCTCTATTATTAGTCATCAATACATTACCTGATGCCACTCCACTAATTTCATCTTTCCAAGGTTTAAATATTGTACCAAAGTATTGAATATCTCTGTTATAGAAATTTACCTTATGAGGAAGTGATTCACCTCCGTATGAAATATATACCGCATTACCTATGCTATAAAATTTTGGTAACCCCTCTAAACCTGACATTGCTTGTAAATTATAGACCCATTGACCACCTGTAGAACTAATACCAACATCATAAAAATCTTGATTCATTAAAACGAATTGCTGATTCTTTTTATCGTAAACAATCCATAGGTAATTGGTGATATTACCAACCCATTCAGGTAAAGCATCCCCGATAGCACCCACATCACCCGAACCTGAACCTGACGAATTTGAAGAATCTGATACGCTACCATCATCTACATATTCGGGGTCATTATACCATATTTCACTTCCGTGTATGTCACTTGCTTTTAATTGATTAGTTACAATGTCGGGATGCCTGACATTTACACCCGCATCGATAGACCTCTCTGCTAGGGTAGTAAGTCTCCTATCGGTTCTTCTATTTCTTAGAGTTCCGGGTCTTTGAATATTGGTGTTGATTGTGTAAGGAGAAGTAGATTCGTCCAAGTCACGAGTATCACCATATGTTACTAGACCTCCGTGCCATATGGGTATCTTTATTTTCATATATCGATATCTACATAACTAAGGTCAGAGACCAAAGCAAACTCATTACCATAATCACGATTAGTATGCTCTGCCCTAATGACATCTCTATGGGAATAATATCTCCTTAAAATCCTATCTGATATTTCAAACTCGCCCTTTTCCTCGTGCATCATAGCTTTAGCATAGTCACATAAATATATATGATAAGCCTGAGGTATAGATGGAGTTGCATCTGCCGAACCTCCGTATGAATCCTGAGCGTATGTACCAATAGCACTATCGTGATTATTAGGTGTAGCAATGTATAAATATTGGATAGGTTGTGCATTAGTCGGGAATGGAACTAGGTGCATTTTATCTGACTCTATGTAATAAAACCTAGGAGTACCCTTTGCTAAACTCCCATCTGAATAAGATTTTGCCTGTTCATTATTATACTTACTTAATAATGTTCCCCCGTATGTCGGACTTGTAGATAACTCCATAAAATCGTTTGGTAGCGAAATTCCATTTTCCCAATCGGTTAATGTTGGAGTTGTCTTTAATTCCACTTCATAACATTTTGTATAAACACTAAAGTCATTCTCCGCCTCACTTAAATATTTTAAGATTTTATACCTATTTTCATTAGATTTTTCAAATGAGACCTCAACTCTATCGGCTAATTCTACCCACTTCATTCTGCCAACCCTCCTATTATTGCTAGTTCAGAACTCATTTTTACCTTAAATATTTCAGAGCGAGTTGTGTCACCATCAATATCGTACAATTCAGAAACCACATCGTAAATAATTGCATTGTCTACATCAATATTCCATTCTACTGCTGAGGCTTGTGTGATGTCTACATCGCTAGGGCATCTAATAAATTCAACTGCAAACATCCAATGTTCGTCATCTGTACTAGCTATATACCTCGGATAAACATAAATCTTGTCATTATAGATAACACTTATGGGTCTAGCGATTGTGGGCTTTGCATCCCATTGACTTCGCATATCCATATCATCTACTTCCATTATAGTACACTCAATAGTTTCCTTTAACCATTCGCTAACACCATCACCCGCTACAAAGTTTGTAAAATTATTATCAGTTATATTGGCACTAGTTTCTGCGGGTGCTTTATTAGTGTCACTTAATGTTGTATTCCAATAATTAGAATGAGGAACATTGCGATGTACAATATCTTCTTCGGTGACATTAGCAGTTGATATCGATTGTTTTCTAACAATAAAAGTATGTAAAAAATGATTGGTACTTAATAACTCTAGTCCCGCAGTTGTTATCTTATCATTGAAGTCAAACTCGTGACTCGGTGGATTGTTAGCTGATATATTATCCATATCAGCAAATTGCCACCAAACATATTCCCTAAGAGTTGACAAGCTAGATGCACCTGATGGAATATATCTTAAAATCTTTTTAGCGGAATTATTTAAAATAGCATTAACCTGAGATGAAGTAAACCTTGTCGCCTCCTCATCGTTAGCGTATGCCCTTATCAAATTTCCTAATGTGTTTGTTGTTCTCATAAATTCCTATAGAATAGCCCCCCAAATAAATGAGGGGCTAAACTTTTTATTCTGACCTTAGTCGCTATTAATCCGGAGTTGAGTCAAGGTCTACGACAGGGTAATCACCCATATCATAGGTATCACCACCGGAACTACCACTACCACCAATATTATCGTTTGTAGAAGCGTGACCGCCCTCAGCCGGTAAGCCGTAGTAACAACCACTAGTAACAGGGGCTGATGCCGTCATCTGACCAAACCATAAGATTTGACCTACACGAGTATCATAGTCAACAGGCTTTTGATAACCTGAGAACGAGAAGTTTCGTTTCGGATGATGTCGCATATGGATATAGTTCTCATTCAAGAAGTAAATCCTATCGACAGGACAAGCATCATCAGGAACAACAGGTATTCCTCTGAACAACAGATTGCGGAATCCACTATCTGCTAATTCTTTAGAAGAACCGCCATATCGTTGTTGTGCTACCAAACTCTCTTCATATCTATCGAAGATAAAGTGAGGCATTACAATGATTGTTGGCATATCGCCACCAAAAGTCAGCTTAGAAACACCGCTCCTAAGTATCTTTTGAATGTCGAGTTCACCCGCACCTGTACCCCAAACGGCAACACCTTGCGTTAGGTCGTTCACCTGTTGAGATGTGTATCCATTTGTTTGGGCTACCCAATTTTCATAGAAACCGCCTTTCCACCAACCATTGGCAGTAACATCTCTATCGATAGCACCGAATGTGCCTGTTTGCTTTAACATAGCGTTAAGAGATACTAAAGTTCCCGCAGTACCATCTCCCGCACCATATATCTTATTGGCAAACAGTTCCTTTAGGGACTTTTCAGCATTTTTAAATTTAGCAGTTAACAGGTCAATTACTCTCTCTGAACCTGAGTTCATAGATTCTTCTAGACCTGATATCGCTATACTAACATATGCCTGACTCCAATCATAAGTGGCATCTGTCATAAACTCATTAGGGGTAATATTTAATTGGTCATAACCTTTATAAAACCCTTTGGCATTTGTGCGACCATATTCTACAGGTTGTAGAACTTTCGTGCCGTGTGCCGTAGCTTTTGACTTGCCAAGCAATCTCATCGTCAGGACATTTGCTCTTTTGAGGTTTTCAACTAGTACAGGTATAAACTGCCGTCTAGTTACCGCCTCTAGTGAGTCAATGTTTAAAGACATTTTTGTCTCCTTATTTTAAGTTATTTCACAATATCATAGAACTTATTATCGAGTAACATCTTCTCAATTTCGTCATAAGAAGTCGCCTGTGGTTCTCTCTCATCCCTGTTAGAGGATTTCGGTTCTGTCACCTCAGGTTGAGATTTCTGTTCCTCAAGTTCCTTGACTTGTGATATTGCTTTTTTAAGAGCCGATTCTTGCGACATTGTAGCGTTGGCAAATGTATAAGCATCTTCCAAGTTCAATCCTTTGTCTACCGCCATTTTAAATACATCATTTAAAGCATCTGTATTTGTCTGTAATTCGGGATGTTTCGTGACTAATTCTGCTACTTCTTTGTCAACCAATGCCTTGGATTCCATATCGTGGATTTTATCCTCCAATTGTTGGATTTTGTCCATTTCATCGTTATCCTGTATTGGCTCTTCTGTCTTTTGCTCCACCTCAGGCACTTCAGATAGGGCTTTCAAAAAAGGATGGTCTTCGCCTAAAGTTTCTTGCAGTTCTGTCAGCGTGTCCTTATCGTTTAAAATCGCATTGACTTTGTCAATGGTTTTTCGCTCGTTAGCGAGTGACTGCGACTTCTCTGTATTAGACTTTTGCCAAGCATCCTTGTTTTGGAGAGCCTTTAATCCCTCAAGAATTTGGTCGGGAGTAAACTCCTCGTTTCCAATTTTGTAGTTCTTGACACCGCCATCATCTGCTTGTTGGTCGGTGTGGTCTTGGGTCTCTTCTGTGCTTTCTGCTACCTGTTCGGGTTGCTCCTGAGGAGTCTCTTCAGGTTGCGGTTCTTCAGCTACTTGTTGAGAGTCTTGTGGTTGCTCTTCAGTAAATAAAGAGTCCGACTCTTGTTGTGATAATTGAATATCATTGTAACTTGAAATCTTTGGTTCACTTGTCACCTGAGCATTCTCTATGCTTTCAGATGATTGTTCATATGAGATTTTATCTCCATCCCTTAGTTCTGACAT
>CEUO01206700.1_pt1 | contig 10169 bp, 14 predicted proteins | sample 531391 | NCBI WGS metagenome assembly CEUO01 (sample SAMEA2622799, study PRJEB7988) | marine metagenome | isolation source: saline water (ENVO:00002010), including | reverse complement strand
AAAGGTTGGGTAAACTTTCCTGATTATCAAGGTAGAATATGGAGAAACAGACAGAACATTAGATGGAAAAATCCAGTACACGAAGTTTTAGAAGGATATACAGAACATACATTTCTTCCAGCGGAAGAGGCGTTTTGTTTTTATCATCCAAAAACAATAGATAGACAAGAAAAACAAAATAAATTTTATGAAGGAATTTAATGAATAGTATTTCAATCGTTCAATGTGTTTATAAGGAAAACCCATATATAGTTGAATCTTTAAAATTGAATTTAAAAGCTATAAAAAATTCAAATTTAATTAATGATTATGAATATATTATTTTTAACGATAAAGGTGACAAATCTATATATGATTCTATTTCTGATATAGTTGAAAATGATAAAAATATAACATATATTTATAGTGATATAAATTTTGGTAAAAAGAAATGTAGGGGTGGTTGGATTGGTTCTATACCTCATGTTTCTAAAGATCTAATTCATCTTACAGATCAAGATGATGTTATGACTCACTCTTTTTATGATATGTGTTTAAAAGAATTTGAAAATAAAGATATAGATTTGGTTACAACAAACGGTATTAGAGTTAATGAAAAATTATGTGCTGAAAGTGTAATGATTAATCCGGAATTTGATTTTGATTATTCTAATCCCATTGAAGCTTTTAAATTTTGGTATGGTATAGGTGAAAAATATGGTGGTAATAATAAAAATGAAGTTACAAGAGCAAATAATAATTTTTTAGGTCCAGGTACAATTTACAGAACAAAATTACATGATATAATTGGGTTACCAAATCTTGATGAATATGAAGGTGCTGCTGATCTTGAATATTGGAGTAGAGTTTTATTTAACGAAAGAAAGTGTTGTTATATAAAAAATCCACTTTGGTTATATAGAATTTCAGAATATTCAGCTGGTTTAGAGGTTATAGATGGTAAACAAAACAACGAATATCATAGAAAATTAGCATTAGAAAAAATAAAAGAAAAATATTTTAGGTTATGGAACGAAAAGAAAACATTAATGAATACTACACTTACTACTTAACATTACATCAAAATCCAAAGACAAGATTGTTACATTTTGTTGGTCAAGTAGTTACTATAATATTTACTGTAGATACTTTGTATAATGGTTGGTGGTATCTAATACCAATTATTCCGTTTGTGATATATCCATTTGCTTGGATTGGTCATTATTTTTTTGAAAAGAATAAACCAGCAGCATTTAGTAATCCTTTATATGCTAAATTGTCTGATTGGATAATGTTTAAAGATATTTTATTGGGGAGAATAAGTATATGGTAAGTAAAATAAAAGACAGAGTGGTATTAATAACGGGTGGGGCTGGTAATATTGGTTCTTATATTTTAGATAAAGTTTTAGAAGAAAATCCAAGTAAATGTATTGTTGTAGATAATCTATTTAACTCTGATAAAAGTTATCATAAGTTAAATGACAGTTTGGTTAAGTTTTATCCATTAGATATATCAAAACTTGATGAAATGGAATATATTTTTGAAACTTATAAACCAAATTATGTATTTCATTGTGCTTCTATGTTAATTCAAGATTCAGAAACATTACCAAGAAAATCAATCAACACAAACATAATGGGAACATTCAACATAGTAGATTTATCAAATAAATATGGTGTTGAAAAAATATGTTATTCATCTTCTGCTTCTGTATATGGAGAACCACAATACTTACCTGTTGATGAGTCACATCCATTTGAATATAAAAATTTTGTTTATGGTTGGACAAAAATATCAGCTGAAATGATATTTCAATCTAATTGTAAAGTTGATTGGTTGGGTTATAGATATTATAATGTTTATTCGGATAGAATGAGACAAGGTGCTTTCTATACGCAAGTATTTCCTATATTTTATAATAAGATAAAAAATGGTGAAGACATAACAATTTTTGGTGATGGGTCTCAAACTATGGATTTGATACATGCAGATGATATAGCTAGAGCTAATATGTTAGGATTGGAAAGTGGGGTGAGTGGAGAGTTCTTTAATGTGGGAAGTGGTTCAGAAACAAAAGTATCTGAGTTAGCTGAAATTATGATGGATATAATGAATAAGAAAGTAAATATAATTTATAAAGATGATGATTCTCAAAAAGTTAAAAATAGAAGAAGTTCAACCAGTAAAATAAAAAAATTACTTGATTTCAGTCCTAATATTAAAGTTAGAGATGGTTTAACTAAATATGTGGGTGTAATGAATGATTGATGTGGTGGTGATAGGGGTTGGTGGTTCTTCTAAAGTAATTTTAGATATTTTAGAAAGTTATCAGTATGATAATGCTGTAAATATAATTGGTTTTTTAGATGATGATGAAAATTTACATGGGACTAAATTTAGAGATAAACCCATAATTGGTTCTATAAGTTTTTTGGAAAAATTGGATAGAAAAACCAAAGTAGTTATAGCAGTTGGCGCAACAAAAGATGTATCTGCTAGAAAAACTATATTTAAAAAGGTGAAGGAAATGGGTTTTTTAGTTCATAACACAATTTCAAAGGATTCTATTATTTCAAAAAATGTAAAAATTGGTGAGGGTTGTATTATAATGTCAGGTGTAACTATTAATTCTGATGTGGTATTGGGTGATAATGTTTTTTTGAATACAGGTACGATAGTTGAACACGATTGTGTTATAGGAGATTCAAGTTTTTTAGCAACGGGGTGTGTTTTATCTGGTAATGTAAAAATAAATTCTAATACATTTATGGGTTCAAATTCTACTGTAATTGGTAATGTTACTATTGGTAGTGGTTCTACTGTAGGTGCAGGTTCTGTAGTGGTGAGAGATATTTCAGACGATGTTTTAACCTATGGAAACCCATCACATAAAAATATAAAGGAATTAAAATGATAGTTTCAAAGTGTCCATTAAGAATTTCTTTGGTGGGTGGTTCAACAGATTTATTGGAGTTTGTTGAAAAGTATGAAATGGGATCTGTTATCAGTTTTCCTGTAAATTTGTACACTTATATTTTTTTATCATATAATATGAATGATGTCTATAGAATAAATTATTCAAAAACAGAAGAAGTAAATAATCCACTTGATATTAAAAATGATGTAGCTCGTGAAGTTATTAAATATTTTGATTTACCACCAGTTACAGTTGCTTTTAATGCTGATATACCAACAACTGGTTCTGGTTTAGCATCATCTTCTTCTTATGTAATTTCTTTTGTTAGTGCAGTAAATAAACTTTTAAATTTAAATTTATCTCAATATGAAATGTGTAAAATTTCATTAGAAATTGAACATAAATTTAATCCTTTGACTGGATATCAAGATTTATATGGTTGTGGTATTGGTGATTTAAAAAGACTTTATTTTTATAAAGACAGAGTAGATGTAAAAAAATTAGATAGTAAAGTGTTTGATGAATTTAAAATGTATTTGGTAAATACAGATAGTACCCGAAACTCAAATAAAATTTTATCATCAGTAGATATTGACAAAAGTAAAAAATTATTAATTTTGGTTGATGAGTTAGAAAAAAATATTTTAAATAAAAACAAAATATACGAATTGGTAAATGATGGTTGGGAAAAGAAAAAAGAAACATCACCTTTTATAATGAATAATAAAATACTGGAGTTGGATAAAAAATTTAGCTTGGATAATTCAATAAAAGGTGTTAAATTATGTGGAGCCGGAGGCGGTGGTTATTTTTTAATATTGAGTGATGATAAAATCAATGACGATAATTTTATTGAAATTAATATAGAAAATAATGGTGTAATATCTAAAAAATTTTAAAAGGATAATTATGAAATTAAAAGAACTTAAAAAAGAAATAGACAGAATAGAAGTTTATAAATCATATTTAGAAACTTTTATTGATGAGTTTAGGGATATAATAATAATAGGTAATGGTGGTAGTAATTCAGTAGCATCTCATATAGCTCAAGATTATACTAAAATGTTAGATAAAAGAGCTATAAGTTTTTCAGACCCATCAAGATTGACTTGTTATATAAATGACTATGGTAGAGATGAAGCTTATGTAGAGTTTTTAAAGGATTTTGCAGATAAAGATACATTGGTTATATTAATATCATCTTCCGGTAATTCTATGAATATTGTTAATGCAGCAAATTATTGCGAATCTTCAGATATATCTATGATATTACTATCTGGTTTTGATGAAGACAATAAATTAAACACATTTGAAGGTAAAAATTGTCGTATGAAATATTGGTCTGATTCACATGATTATGGTGTAGTTGAAACAGCCCATCAGGTATTGTTACATTCTGTGATAGGAGAAGATGATTAATGTTACATAATCCATTTAGAATAGTTGAAATGTTTGAAGAAGAAGTTGCTCATTATACTGGTGCTAAGTATGCTGTAGCAACAACGAGTTGTACTGATTCCATTTTGATGGCTTGTATGTATGAAAAAGTTAAAGGCAAAGAAGTAACAATTCCAAAGAGAACATATATTTCAGTACCACAATCAATACTTCATGCTGGTGGTAAAGTTAAGTTTGAAGATTTAAAATGGTCTGGTATTTATAAGTTAAAACCATTTCCTATATATGATGCTGCTAAAAGATTAACATCTGGTATGTATATTAGAGGTTCTCATATGTGTTTATCATTTCATTTAAAGAAACCACTTTGTATTGGTAAGGGTGGAATGATATTAACGGATAGTAAAGATGCATATGAGTGGTTTTTAAAAGCTAGGTATGAGGGAAGAAGTTTTACAGATAAGAATATTTCTTATAGGGAAGACCCAATAGATTTAATGGGTTATAATATGTATATGACGCCGGAACAAGCTGCTAGGGGGCTATGGCTCATGCAGCATTATCCTACCCATAATGAAGATCAAAAAGAAATACCTGATTATAGAGATTTAACAACTTTTCCATTATTTGAGGGAAAAAATAAATGATAATTTATGTTGATATTGATAATACTATAGCTAATACTTTTAAAGTTGGTAAAACATTTGATTATACTAAACATACTCCTAGATATGAACAAATACAAAAGATAAATAAGTTATTTGATGAAGGTAATGAAATAGTTTATTGGACTGCTAGAGGTAGTAGTACAGGAATGGATTGGTCTGAATTAACAGAACAACAACTTAAAAGTTGGGGTTGTAAATATACAAGAATTGAAACACAAAAGAAACCATCATTTGATTTATTCATTGATGATAAAGCTATGAGGATAGAGGAATTAGATGGATAAAAAGAAAGTAGTTTGGTTATTTAAAGAAAAAAGAAAAAATAGAAATGAATATAGTTCTGCTGTAATGTGGTATTATGGTATTTTAGAAAATTTAGGTTATGAAGTTGTTTATCATCCATATGAAAATTATGATGTTGATGAGTTTTATGAATCTATAAAATCTTATAAACCTGATTTTGTATTTCATACTGGTTATTCAAATATTCATACAGAATTGATTAGATTGAGTGAATTTACTAAATTTTATATAGTACAACATGATGATGATTATCGATATGATAATTTTGCTAAATTTTGGATTCCATTTGTAGATGGTGTAATATCTTATCCTGGAGATTTTGAAAAATATAAAGAAGATGGTTTGTCTAAAGAACAATTTGTAAAAATAAATTGGGGTTTTAATCCTAATACTATGATGTATGATAAAAAGAAAACTACTGATATCTTTTTAAGTCATGGTGGAGGACTTCATGCTGATAGGGTAGATAAGATTAATCAATTTAAAACTAAAGGGAACATAGATGTTAGTGTGATTAATGATTGTCTTTATGAAGAATTAAAGAATGTTTGGAATAGTTCTAAATTTTCTTTAACTTTTACCCAAAATGCTATGATGACTGGGCAGCAAGTTAAGGGTAGAGTTGTTGAGATTCCTTATTTTAGTGTGATGGTTAGTGAGTATTTTCCTGGATTAGAAGAATATTATGATTTAGAAAAAGAAATAATTCTGTTTAATTCTGTAGAAGAAGCTATAGAGAAAATAAATTATTTTGATAAAAATGATAAAGAATATAATAAAATTTTAAAGGCTGGTAGAGATAGAGTTTGGAATACAAATACTCATTATCATTCTTGGAATAATGTTTTACATAAAATAGATGAAGATTATGTGAAAAAGGATATTGGAAAATTGTTAAAGAATAAGCATGGGTAATATTTTAGTTACAGGTGGTAGTGGTTTAGTAGGTAGACATTTAATGGATATATTACCTGATGCGATTTATATATCATCAAAAGATTTTGATTTGACGGATATTGATAGAGTTCATTCTATGATGGACTTTTTTAAACCAAAGATTGTTATACATTTAGCTGCTAGAGTTGGTGGTATTCTTGATAATGTAAATCATCCAGTAGATTATTTGGAAGAGAATATATTAATGAATACCAATGTATTAAAAAAATGTCATGAATTTAATGTGGATAGGGTTATTGGTATTTTGAGTACTTGTATTTATCCTGATGTAGTAGAAACATATCCAATGAAAGAAGAGGACTTATTTGATGGTCCACCAACATCAACTAACTTTTCATATGGATTTGCTAAAAGATGTATGGCGGTTCAAATAGATTCATATGTAAAACAATATGATAAAAAATGGAATTATTTAATTCCTTGTAATTTGTATGGTGAATATGATAAGTATGAAGAACATAATAGTCATTTTGTGTCAGCTTTAATTAAAAAGATTTATGAAGCTGATGATGAAATAGAATTATGGGGAACAGGGAAACCATTAAGACAATTTATGTATGGTGGTGATTTAGCAAAAGTGATTAAATATATAATTGATAATGATGTTATGGGTAATTTTAATGTAGCACCAAATTGGGTTTATAGTATAAATGAAATTGCAAATATTACAAAAAAAGCTTGTGAGAAAGATCAATTAGTTGTAAATTATGATAATACAAAACCGGATGGACAATTTAGAAAAGATGTTGATTCATCTAAATTATTATCAGTATTAAAAGATTTCCAATTTACAAAATTGGAAGAAGGAGTTAAAAAAGTTTATGATAACTTTAGTAAAAGACACAATAGATAATAAAGATATAGATCAATTAGTTGATTGGTTAAAAACATATCCAAGATTAACTAAAGGGCCTGTGACTTTGGAGTTGGAAAAAAAATGGTCTGATTGGTTGGGAGTAAAATATTCTGTATTTTGTAATTCTGGCTCATCTGCTAATCTTCTTATGTTATCTGCTCTGGGAGAAAGTATAGGATACAAGGATTGTAAAGTAGTTGTTCCATCAGTTGCATGGGCTACTGATTTGGCACCTGTTATGCAGTTGGGTATGAAACCTATTTTATGTGATTGTAATATGGATGATTTATCTGTTGATTTAGAACATTTAGAAAAAATATTTAAAGATGAAAATCCATCGGTATTAATGTTAGTATCTGTATTGGGATTGGTTCCTGATATGGATAAGATAACAGAATTATGTATGCAATATGATGTGGTTTTATTGGAAGATACTTGTGAATCTATGGGTTGTGAATATAAAGGTAAAAAACTTGGAACATTTGGAGATATGTCAAGTTTCTCTACATTTTTTGGACATCATATTTCTACAATTGAGGGTGGTTTTGTTTCAACAAATGATTTTCAATTATATGAATTATTAGTATCATTAAGAAGTCATGGTTGGGATAGAGATTTAAGTAATAACACCCAAAAAGCTTTACAGAAAGATTGGGATATATCAGAGTTCGATGCTATGTATACATTTTATTATCCTGGATATAATTTAAGATCAACCGATTTACAAGCTTATATAGGATTGGGTCAGATAGATAAATTGGATAGTTGGGGTAAAAAAAGACATATGAATTTTTCTGTTTATCAGAATTTAATTAAAAATAACTATTGGAAACCAAAACCACAATCCAATTCTTTTATATCTAATTTTGCATATCCTGTAATTCATCCTAATAGGGATAAGATAGTAAAAGAATTACAGAAAAATAATATTGAAGTAAGACCAATGATTTGTGGTTCGATGGGAACTCAACCATTTTATGTAAAAGAATATGGTGAGTTAAAGTTACCGAATGTTTCTATAGTTGATAAGTATGGATTTTATGTTCCAAATCATCCTAATTTGACAATTGATGAAATAAAACTTATAAGTGATATTATTAATGAGGGAGTTAAATAATGAAAAAGGCGCTAATAACAGGAATAAATGGTCAAGATGGTTCTTATTTAGCTGAATTGTTGTTAGAAAAAGGGTATGAGGTTCATGGTATATTAAAAAGAAATTCAGTAGCTGAAAACCAAACTGCTAGATTAGATGATATATTTTCAAAATTACATCTTCAATATGCAGATATGACAGATATGGCTTCATTAATAAAAGTATTACAAGAAGTTCAACCTGATGAGATATACAATTTAGCTGCTCAGTCACATGTTAGAATTTCATTTGACCAACCAATTTATACTGCTCAAACTGTTGCTATAGGAGTTATGAATTTATTGGAATCGATACGATTAGTATGTCCTACTGCTAGAATGTATCAAGCATCATCGTCTGAAATGTTTGGTAATAGTATAGACGAAGATGGTTATCAGAGAGAAACAACACCATTGAATCCTGTATCACCATATGGTTGTGCTAAAGTGTTTGGGTATAATTTGGTTAGGAATTATAGAAATTCATATGGGTTATTTTTAAGTAATGGTATTTTGTTCAATCACGAATCACCAAGAAGAGGAACAAACTTTGTAACTAATAAAGTTGTTAAGGAAGCAGTTAAAATATATAAGGGTTTGTCAGATAAACTTATGTTGGGTAATTTGGATGCTGCTAGGGATTGGGGTCATGCTAAAGATTATGTATATTGTATGTGGTTAATATTACAACATGATGTGCCTGATGATTTTGTTTGTTCAACGGGTGTATCTCATACAGTTAAAGATTTGGTTGAGTATGTTTTTGGTAAATTAAATTTGGATTGGAAAAAATATGTGGGGCAAGATGAAAAGTTTTTTAGACCTGAAGAGTTAGATGTACTTAAAGGTGATTGTACAAAAGCTAAAAATGTTTTAAATTGGAAACATAGTTATACATTTGAAACTATGTTAGATGAAATGATTGAATATCAAATAGGAGAATAAAATGGGTGTAATACAAAAAATACTAGCTACAGCTAAATTCGATAAAAATAAATCTGAATTTATGGAAATTGAATTAAATGCTGGAAATATAATTCATTTTCAAAATGATGTGTTTAGAATTGAAATGAATATTCCTGAGTTTGTAGAGTTTGCTTCTCATGTAATTGTTGGAGCTAACAAATTAATTGAAACAAAAAATATCAAAATGGATAGTTTGAATGAGTAAAATAAAACTTATAGAACAGACATTTGAAAAGATATCTGAATTAACAAACGATAATTTTGTAACGATTAGAAATTTTCATCATATTCCAGAAGAATCATCAATGGAGAATGACATCGATGTTTTAATTCCTTCTGAGTATATAGAAAATTTAAGTAAAGAGTTAAATTCTATGGGATATAATATACAAATAGATAATTTACAATATCTATATGGTGCAGAACCTCATATTCATTTTATGGGTAATGATGTACATTTTGATATTGTTACGGGATTGTATTATAGAAGTTCTAATGACTTAAATATGTTTGTAAAGATAAATGATGAATTAACTGAATCTATGATGAATGATAAAGTTAAAGTAGATAATGTTTGGAAATGGCAACCTTCTTCGGAAGATGAGTTGGTTCATTTGTGTTGTCATGCTATTTTTGATAAGAGATTAGTTAAAGAATCTTATGCAAAAAGAATAGATGAATTGTTTGGTGACTGTGATGAAACAAAATTGAAATGGTTACTTGAAAAAGCTTTTTTTAAAGTTTCAAATGATATATTTAATGATATTAAAAATAACAAAACAACTGAAATATACAACAGTTATATTTCTTTTATAGATTATTAGGAGATAAAATGGAAAATCAACAAAGTAATGTAAACGCGGGTGTTGTAGTTCTATCAACTACATTTCTTCAGAATACAACGATGAATGGTAGGTTAGATATAGAAGATAACATAGGAGAGGGAATACATATTCATTATAAAAATTTTAGATTTGATTTAACTATT
>CEUO01011630.1_pt1 | contig 10197 bp, 3 predicted proteins | sample 531391 | NCBI WGS metagenome assembly CEUO01 (sample SAMEA2622799, study PRJEB7988) | marine metagenome | isolation source: saline water (ENVO:00002010), including | reverse complement strand
GCTGTATTAAGTTTAATAGGTCAAAGAATAAATGTTATTTCTGATAAAAATATGTCTGCATATTTTAGAGAAAATTTATTATTAGAAACAGGAAATATTATAGGTAGTTATGATATTTACTCTGATCAATATATATTAACTTTACCGCAGACTGGAACTTCATTAAGTTATAAAAACGATGTAGATGGTTGGGTTTCAAGATTAGATTTTTTACCAGATGCGGGAGTATCAATAAACGGTAATTATTATACTTGTTATCAAGGGGAATTATATTTACATCATGCTGCAGAAGAAAACAGAAATGTTTTTTATGATTTAGAAAAAGAAGCTGCTATTAAATTAATATTTAATCAAAATGCTTCTCAAATTAAAAACTTTAAAACTATAGGTTATGAAGGTACAACAGGTTGGAATACTAATACTGAAGCAATAAAAACAGACCAACAAAAAGGAGAGATAATAGAATTTAAAGAAAAAGAAGGTAAGTATTTTGGTGTAATATCAGGAATAGATGAAAATATTAAAGATATACCAACATCTGAGCATGAAGATAAATTAAAAGATTTTTCAATACAAGGATTAGGTAACATATCTTCACATAGTGGCACATTAACATTTGGCTGTGCTAACGCAGCATTATCAATAAACTCTGGCACAGTAGGTGAAACTGTAACAGGAACTGTATCATCTGGTACAATACAATCTATATCTCCATCTACTTATCAATCAGGAACAAATTTTTATACAGCAACTATTTTAGTTCCTTCAGGTTTCGATAATTCTGGAAGCACTATAGACTGTCCAGCAAGCGCAGGTGCAACAAGCTCAACTTTTACATGTACTACAGCTAATCTTCAAATACCTGATGGCACAACCGGTGCAACAGTTACAGGTACTGTAAGCGCTGGAAGCATAGCTAGTATATCGCCATCAACTTATACTAATGGTGTTGCAACGTATACAGCTACTATAAATATAGGTTCAGGTTTTTCAAACTCAGGAACATTAGACTGTACAGATACAGCTACAGGAACATTTGGAAGTTGTGGTCTTTCTTTAGCTGTTGGTTCATATTCATCAGGGGGCACAACATTAACAGGTACATTTAGCGGAACAGATTATACTAATTCAGACGCAATAGCATTAACAGTTAGCAGTGGAACAATATCACCAACTACTACAACAAAATCAGCATTAGCAGGCGGATTAGCTGTAACATTAAGCGAAGGTGTTACTATAACAGCAACAATGACAGGTGGGTTATGTTCGCAAGAACCAACTGTTGCAACAATAAATGCTCCACAATCAGCTTCAGTTGTTATAAATGGACCAGGAACATCATTTACTCATGATAATATAACATTAACTGCTAGCACAACAGGAACAATAACTTCTTATCAGTGGCATAAATCTACCTCTTCAGGTTTTACCCCTAGTTCTAGTACTGCTATAACTGGTGCTACAAGTTCTTCATTAACAACACAAGAAACTACTGCGGATACGATATATTATGTAGTAAGAATAAATGATAGTACAAATTCCGCACAACATTCAGTTGTTTATAGTGATAGGCCTTCATTTACATTAAAATTTATAGCAGGAAGCTCAATAACACAAGGAGCATGTAGCTCTAGTACAACTAAAACAATATTTGCTAATAATTCATCTTTTACAGCTGCAACTGAATTTTATAAAAATATACAAGGAAGTGTTGTAGGTTTTGATGAAGGTACTTATTCAAATTCAACGAATGGTTCAAATAATCATCATAGATTTATTAGTATTAATGGTATTCCAAGTACAGCTGTTGGCTGTGCTGCAGGAACACAAGGTGTAAGAGCTTCAAAATGTAATGACTCAAGTTTTGATAGATTTTTTAATATAGATCTTGATGGAAATGCAACATTAGCTAATAATGCTGTAGTTAGTTTTACAACAACAATTGATAGCAACGAATATTGGGTAATAGAAGATAATAATTATACTGGATCAACTTTTGATGCTTCTCCAACTCTTTCAAGTACTCATTCAAGCTGTACTGCTCAATTAACACCAGTTATAGATGTAACTTCACCTGTAGTTGCGTCATTTATAAATGAAGGAGGTAGTGCTAAAACAGTAACATTATCAGCCGCTACAAGAAGTAATCAGCCACAAGGTATAACGCCTACATTTCAATGGCAAGGAGGTACAGACCCTAGTAGTTTATCAAATATATCTGGTAAAACAAGCGAAACATATGACGCTGCATTTGCAGATGTAAGTGCATCAGCGGGTGATACAATATATTATAATTGTAATGTTACGTATACAGATGGCGGTGATTCTAAAACTGTTGCAGATGCAACTAATTTAAGCATAAGATGGGATGCTTTCCCTGAATATTCTAACTTAAATTATGTTAGTTCAGGTTCAGCTTCATCTCCAAGTTCATCGGCTTGTACAGATAGTAGTAATCCTAAAACATTATATGGAAACAGTTTAACTAATATTGCAACAACAACACAGTTTTTTAGTAATTCAAGCGGCTCTACTAGCGGTATTAGCGCAGGTACTTATTCAAATGGCTCTGTATATGCTTATGTAAATGCTAGTGGAGTTGTAGAAAGCTCTTGGACTTCGTGTACAACATTTGCAATAACAGGAGCAACAACAGCAAGTTCATATGCAACGGTTATTTTAACAGCACAAGAAACAGGATTTTCAGGAACTAATTTTACGTGGACAGCTGATAGCACACAAGTTCAAACAGGAAGCAGCAATACATATGCAGCAACAGTAGCAAATACGTTTAGTGGTAATGTAACTTATGGTTGTACTGTTTCAGGTGGTACAGCAAGTAATCAAAATGATACACATGTAGTAACTTGGTCTATACCTTCTCAAAAAGTAACAGCACAACTTTGTCCGGCAGGTGTAACACTTAATTTTAATATTACAAATGCTAGTGGATATACAAATGGACAAGTAGTTGATTTAACTGGTAGTGGATTTACAGATGGTTGTTATAAAATAACTAATCAAAGTTTTACAGGATCTGTAGATTATAGTGCTCAGGTTGCAGGTTCATTCCCATTTCAACCGTTTTCATCTTGTTGTGATTGTGTAGGTTGTAGTGTTTCTATTAGCGGTGTAACTTCAAAAGAAATAAATACATCTACAACATTAACAGCTTCAGCCTCAGGATTTACTGCAACTGGTTATCAATGGTCTGAATCAACTGATAATTCAACATTTACAAACATATCAGGTGCTACGTCCTCAACTTTAAGCGTTACTTCAAGTTCAGCAGGATCAAAATATTATAAAGTAAATGCAACAGCATCAGGTGTTAGTGTAACTTCTAGCGCACATACTATAAGTTGGTTTGCTAATAATCCTGTAGAAAGATTTTATAACGCTCAAGCACTTCAATCTGATTGTACTGATGATGATGAAATAATAACTGTAAGATATACAAGTGTAAACGCACTTGCTAATGGCACAATATTTGAGTTAGGAACGACTGTAGTAACATGTTATGAAATTACTGGTAGTGGTAGTGGAGATTCAACAAATGATGAAATATCTACGTTTTATAATAGTTGTTCAGCTTGTCAAACCGCAAATTCTGCTGATTGTTCTTTTTCTTTAAGTTCATCAGGAAATTATAATAGCAGCGCAGGAACAGCGGTTATAACAGGTACATTTGGTTCTGGCCATACAGCAACAGCATCAATAGGATTTAATGTAAGTTCAGGTACTGTAAGCCCAACAAGCGCTACTAAATCACAATTACAAAGTGGGGTTACGTTAACGCTTTCAGCTGGTGTTACTCTTACAGGAACAATTAATAGTTCAGATAGTTGTACAGGAGATACAGCCCAAGTATCAATTCCACAATCTTCGTGTAATAGTGTAAATGCATATTATACAAGTAGTAATCCAGCAACAGATACAAATGCTGCAAATGATTTATGTGGAGGCGGTACAGCAAAAGCATTATATATTAATGGAACTACTCTTGCAAATTCAACACAAGTTTATACAGCAAGCGGGTGTGGAACATTAATGTCAGGAACAAAATATTATTCAACGGACAATTCAAATTATTTTATTTGGAATGGTTATTCTTTATCAGGTCCTTATACTATTAATTGTCCATAAAATAATGTAATAATAAGAATATGAGTTTAATAACGTTACAAACAACATTCACAAAAAATGCATCATTGCAAGTAGGAGATGTTATTTATTATCTTAATAAAACAACTAGCCCTGAAAGAATAGATAGAATTGGGCCAGTGCAAACTATTGAGGATAATTATATAGTATGCACAACTGATGGTAATGTTTCCGGGCTAGCTCAAGATAGTTATATATTTTTTAGTAAAGATAATAGTAAAAACACATCTGGTATATTAGGATATTTTGCAGAAGTAAATTTAAAAAACAATAGTAGAGACCACGCAGAATTATTTGCGGTCAATTCAGAAATATTTATAAGTAGTAATTAATTATGGAATACACAACAATAATAATAGAAGTAGCTGATACAGTTACACAAGGATTAGCTCCTTTAGCTGTTGCTGGTATTGCTTCTGCAATTCCCGGTATTGCAAGAGGTATAGGTAGTTTATTTGGTGGAAGAAAAAGAAGAAGAGAAGAGAGAAGAGCGCAAAGAGCAAGAAGCCAAAGAATGGCGCAATTTGAAGCAATGGAGTTTACAAATCCTTATCAAGATATTGAAAACTCTTTTGAAGATTTAAGAGTTGCAACAGAGGCTGCGCAAATGCAACAACAAACTGCGCAACAAGTTGCAGCGCAAGGTTTAGCAACAGGACAACAAGCGGGATTAAGTCCAGCCGCGTTAGCGCAAACTCAACAAAATTTAATAAATAGAACAAATCAAGCAATAAGAGCCGATGTAGCAAGACAAGAAGCGGCGAATGAAAGATTATCAGCGCAAGGTGCAATGAAAGCAGATCAATTAAGAGGGCAAGGTGAAAACATAAGACAACAATTAGAAATGGGTAAAAGATCAGCTTTACTTGGAATGGCTAATCAAGATTTGGCAGCAGCAACAAGAGCAAGGGCACAAGCAAAAGCAAATTTAGTAGGGGGTATAGGAGCTTTAGGTAGCGCAGCATTTTCAGCATTTGGTGGAGGTAATCAAAACAATGCAACAGCAATTGATGCACCTTCAGCTTTAAACGCAAGTACTAGTGATATATTGGCAGGTAATTTTATTAAATCATCTCCAACTTTTGATCAAGTAATGAATAGACAAATACCTGAAATTCCTCAACTTAACTTAATAAAATACGGTAATAATAGTCAATTTAGCAGCTTTATAAACTAATAATTATGGCAACAAAAACAACAGGAGGATCACTGTATTCTGGTTTACTACAAACAAATCAAGAATTAGCAAAAGCAAGAGAACTTGAAGCAAATGCACTTAGTATAGGGTTAGAGCAAGGTGTTAAACCTTTACAACAAACATTATTAGCGCAAGCGCAAGAAGAACAAAAAAGACTAGATAAATTAGATTTAGATCAAGCTAATGCAACAGAATACATGCAGCTAATGTCAGATACGTCTGGTTTATTAGGTGAATACGAGCCTCTTATGACTCAGCTTGCAAAAGAAACAAAGTTTAAATTAAATGAAATTGCAACAGATGAGTCTTTAAATACATTTGAAAAAGCAGCAGCATATAAAGAAGCTGTAGATTCATTTAACAAAACAGCATCAACTTTTGGTAGAGATCAAGAAATAGCTGCTAATTTAAATAAAGCGATTATTGAAGGTAATATAAGCGGGTCCGTAGATGTTAATGGTGAAGATTATAAAATAGCATCGGCAATAGCAACAGGTAAATTTAAAGTAACTAGAAATGGCTATCAAATAGAAGGTGTAGACGGTCTTGTTAATTCTCAAAAGCTTAGAAGTATAATTTTAGATAAAAGAGAACTAGATCCAGATAAATTTTCAGGAACTATTGCTGGAATTGGTGCCGCTACTACTAATGCAAAAGATTTAGAAAGAGACTTAAGAGTTTTTGCAGCTAAATTTGGTACTATAAAATCTGCACAACAAGCTTTAATTGATGGGCTTGGTTTAAAACTTAACGATATTTCTAATTTAACAACTTTAGAACAACTACAAGATGAAATTGTTAAAAGAAGTAATACTATAGCTCAAAGAGGGTTTATAGAAGCTAAGCCTCCAGTGATTCAGCCTTCGAGTTCTGATATAATGGGAAGACAAAGTTATAATTTAGTACAAAATTCTATTGATACAGGAAACTATAATATTTATAGCGGAGGTGAAATAGGCGGTGAAACTATATCAAATGCTGCAATTAATCCAGAAACAGGATTAATAGAGTTTGATGTATTCGATAATAAAGGTAAATTAATTAGATCTCAAACAAAATTAAATCCTAGAGACCCCGCTGATAGAATAGCGTTAGGTACAATATTAATTAATCAAACTAAAACTACTCCAACAGTTGCAGGAGATGCTTTAGGTGTATTAAGAAATTTATATATGACTCCTACAGAAACTACTAATCCAAAAGGAGACCCAAAAGAAGATCCAACTACAACTACAGGTTTACCTGAATATTTTAATACATTTAATATTAATGTACCTAATCAACTTAAGAACGAAGATGGTGAAGTTATAAAATCTAAATCTAAAGAAGATAGTTATGTAAGAAACGTACTAAATGTAACAGGTTCAAGATCAATGGGCTCAGCTGGATTTAAAGTTGCAGAATTAGTTAGAAGCGACTATAATGGTGTGTTTTCTGAAGCTAATATTAGAAAAGCCGCATATGAACTAAATTATGAAGGAACAGATTCTGAGGGTAGACCTTTTGGGAAATCTGATATTGAAGCAGCGGATTTAGCAGGGCAGTCAGCTGATGCAAATCAAAAAGTAGCATTATTAGCTATTGATTCAGCAAACGAGCAAAACATAGATTTAGATACTAGGAATGAATTAAGAAATAAATTAAGTGATATACAAGAAGCTCTAAATACGAATAAATCTTTAGTTGAGTTAACTAATAAAGATATAGCTATTTATAACTATATAAAAGCAGGTGGGCAGCTAAGTAATTATGAAACAGCATTAGCTGATTTAAAAAAAGAAAAAGACGATAATTTAAATACTTTAGAAGTATAATAAAATAATATGGAAGAATATATTGTAAATGGAATAACTTATTCAAAAAATGAGTTAGAACAATTTGCTGTAAGTAAAGATACAACCCTAACTAACTTATTAGAAAAAAATCCTAATATACAAGCAAAGACATCACCCGTAAATCAGAGTGCGTTTGCGGAGCCGGGAACAGCACTCAATATGGGATTAAGTTCGGGAAATATTTTATCGGCATCACAAGAAGATGATACGGCTATTGAAAGACTTTTAGGTAAAAATGTTGTTACAGATTTTTTTGGTGATATATATAGAGCTGCAGAGCAAGGTTTTGAAGCATCACAAGCAGTTGGTGAAAACTTAGATATATATAATAAAGGTGTTGATGCTACCGATGCAGAAATTATAGACTTTATAAATAAAAACCAAAAAGTAGCAGGCACTAAAATGTCTGATGAAATGATTGATTTCCAAAGAATATATGAAGAAGAAGGTAAAGGTGTATGGGGGTTTATAAAAGGTGTAATTAATAATCCTACGGTTATACCACAAGTATTTACAAGTTCTATGACTACATTAGCTGGTTCATTTTTTGATGCGCCTGAAGTTGCTGGTAGTGCTTTAGCAGGTGCTGGTACTGGCGCGGCTATTGCGGGTGGTGCTACATTAGGTGCTGGGGCTCTTCCTGGAGGTGTGGCAGGATTTTTTGGCGGATTAGGTGGCGCAATGGAAGCAGGTTTAACATTTGGTGAATTATTGCAAGACGAGTTAAGAAAAGAAGGTAAAGAATTTAGTCTTGATAATGTTAAAGCTTTTTTAGCAGATACTGAAAAATATAATAGAGTAAAAAGAAGAGCTGTTGGAAGAGGATTAGCTATAGGTGCTATTGAAGGATTATCAGGTGGTTTAGCAGGTAAAGCTTTTACAGCAGCAGGTAGAGGTGTAAGAGGTGCAGTCGCAGCAATAGGTACTGAATCTATAGGTGGTGGTATAGGTGAAGTTGCTGGTAGAGTTGCAGCAGACCAAGAAATGGACGTTGCTGAAATAGGATTTGAAGCAGTAGCAGGCACAGCTACAGCACCAATAAATATAGCTGCGGCAGCTATTAATAAACCTACATATAAAATAAATAATAAAAACGCTACAAGAGAAGATGTATTAAATCAGATAGACGCGGAAGATAGAGACTTTATAAGAACTAATTTTGAAATTAAAAATGATCCTCAGCTAAATAAACAAATACATGATAAAAAAATAAGGTTAGGTAAAAAAGCTGAAATTGAAACAGTTATTACTAACCCACAAGATTTAGAAAAAGTTCTTAACTTAGAAACTGAACTAGAGCTTTTAGGAACGCCTACAACAACTACACTTAAAAGAAAAAAAGCTCAAAAGCAAAAAGAAATAGACGATATTCTTAGCAAATACGATAGGCTAGACCCATTAAACTTACCAGCTTTTTCACCTGCACAAAAATTTAGAGATGACATATTATCTTTAAATATAGCTAATACTATACAGTTTGCTAAAGATTCAGCTTCAAAATTAAATTTAGATGTTGTCGTATTAGAAGATTCTTTTTCAGTAATTGAATATTTAGATGAAAACAATGTTAATATAAGTAATCCTCAACAAGCGGCTTTTGAAGCAGCAGGATTTATACATGAAGATACCATTTATATAAATAAAGATTTAGCTTCTAGTAATAATATGATAAATGTAGGAGCGCATGAGCTTTTACATGGTATATTAGAAAAATATGTTGGTGCAAATCAAAAAGAAATAGTTGCTGCTTTTAAAGGTTTTATAGGGCCTGAACAAACAGCTGTTGTACAAAAAGCACTACAAGATAGAGATTATACACCAGATCAGTTTGATCAAGAATTTTTAACTGTTTATAGTGATTTAATTGCAGATGGAGATATAAAATATAATCAAAATATATTTACTCAAATAGGGGATTGGATAGTTGAAAATGTTTTAAGACCATTAGGGTTTAATACTGTAGGTTTTGAAAATGGTAGACAAGTGTATAACTTCATGAAAGAATATCAAAAAAGTATTGCACAAGGAGGTTTTACAAAAAGTTTAGAAAGAGCTATAAATGAAAGCGGCGTAACTACAGAGCCAGCAGATATACAAGCTTCACCTGTTTTAGCTTCTAGGTTAGATGTTGACAATGCTAGAGTAGATGCTTTAGTTGGGGCTAAAGACAATACAGGTAATTATACAGTAACTAATAGTGAATGGAAAACATCAGGGGTTGGTAATGCTTATATGGAAATAATTGATGGTTCTTTACTTGATGGTTTAATTAGATCTTATGCTAGAGATCCTAATACTAATACTATACTAGATAATGTTTACGGTAGATCTTTAGAACAATTTATAGAAGATGTAAAAACAGGCGAAACAGTACCTGGAATTACGACTTTAACAGATACTATAATGAATTTTAATCCTGAAGAAAATAATAGTTTAATAGGTTGGATTAATAATCAGTTAAGATTTAGAGTAGCAGATGTTGTTAAGAAATATAAAGAAACTCAATTAGCTACTGGTCAAATGCAAGAGGCGGCTGAACAAACTAGGGCGGCTACTGCTGCACCAGAAACAACAACGCAAGTTCAAGAACAAAAAGAACAAACTATAAAGCCGTTAAATAAACTTAATATATCACCAGAAATACAAGCAGAATTTAGACAGGCAGCACAAGATTTTGTTATTGCAAATGACGCTTCAGCTTTAACATATAAAAAATTAACAGATATTTCACCTAATACAACTAAAAAAATATTTGGCCCTTTAATGACTGATAAAGGATTTTTTATAAAAAAGAATGCAAAAATATTATATGATTTATTACCGTTTGCTGCAGGTAAAATGGTTGGTGGCGCTAAAGGTTTTGCAACTGCAACTGGTATAAAAAGAGTATTACTTGATAATTTTTATACAAGAGAAGGAAGAGCAACATTAAAAGAAGGTACTGCAGCAGGATTAGAAGTAAGAAATAAAAAGCCATTTAATGAAAATTCTTTTTTAGAA
>CEUO01053183.1_pt1 | contig 10200 bp, 4 predicted proteins | sample 531391 | NCBI WGS metagenome assembly CEUO01 (sample SAMEA2622799, study PRJEB7988) | marine metagenome | isolation source: saline water (ENVO:00002010), including | reverse complement strand
AAAATCGTTATGGGTGGAGATGATAATGCAAGTCAAATGGCTTTGATACCAAGAAAAGAATTATTTTAATTTTTTCATTTCTTTTAAAGCTTTTTCTACTCTTGGGTCTAAAATAAGTTCTCCTTTAGAATTAAAAGAAAACCCAAGGTCTTTTAAATTTGAAGGGAGTATTTTTTTCATCCAAAGAGCATTTGTTTCATTTTTTAATTTTTCATCATTTCTTAATAACCACTTAAATTGAGCAACTACTTTTTGTTGCTTGCTGTGCCACATGTCAACACCTTTTTTAAGTTTTTTCCAATGAACAAGAGGGTCTTTTTGGTTTTGCTTAATAGCAGTATTTATCAAATACATTTGAAATTCAAAATCTCTAGATATATTTAAAGTTCTTCCATCTTCATCTTTTCCTATAGAAAGTGGACACAATCTATCCAATGTATTTTGACATTCTTCCAAGGCATCAGCGTTTGCTTGTTCATGAGTTTTTCCTTGTTGCCTGTATATAGTATAATGAGCTTGATATTTTTCTAAAAGTCTTTCTGCTGTTTTTTTATGGTCATCACTTCTATTAAAAGATGTTATAAACGCATCGTTAAAAGGACTCATTGGTCGAGCAGTTTTTAAATCAGCTTTAGTGTAAACTGTTGTTTCTAAAAATTTCTTTTCCCATTTTTTTAATTCTTCTTGTAGTAAATTATACGGGTTTCTAATATTAGTATAAGATTTGACAAGGTTTCTTATCATGCTATTTAAATTAATGACAACATCTTCAAGGTTTCTTAATGGAAATTTAGAATATATAAGTTGATTTTCAAGAGAAGAGCTTCCTTTTCTTTGAAGTGCTGGTATTTTTGATGCGTGCCATTTAGCTATATCCATTAAAGCTCCAAATATTTCCATTCCTGCTTTGTAAGGAACTACTGATATAAAATCAGTTGCTTGCATTGTTTCTCCTTTGCCAAGTTTTAAAAAAGGAGTAAATATATATCCATACGCATCTCCTTTAATAAGAGCTTTAAGATATTTTTTCCACAACTTGTCATCAAGTTCTCTGTCGTCTGGCATTATTTTAAGTAAAGCCATCAATCCTATTATTGCGCTTCCTGTTAAACCTCCTCCTATTGTTTGAGTTCCAAATACTTTAAGAAATGATTCTGCACTTCTGTACCAATTTCCATTTTTTCTATTAATTTCATATACTTTTCTTATATTGTAATGCCAATTAACTGCCATTTTTTGAAATTGAAAAGCTCCTCCAGCCCAAACATTTTGAAATATTGTAGGTTGATAGATTTCAGAAGTAGCCCCTTGGGCATTTATATGAGCCTGTGTTATTAATTTTTGATGAAGGTGGTCAAGCTTAGATTGTTCTTGAGCAATATCAAAAGCATCAGTAAGTACTCTTCCGTCAAAAGTTATAATTTTGCCTTCTTCTTTAAGGGTTCTTGTTCTTTTTGTAGAAGCTTTATAAACTGGGTATTTTTCTGCATCTATAGAGTTAAGTCCATGTTCTCTTAATAAATAAATTTCTTCATCTGTTAAATCATATTGCAACTTACATCTTCTTACTACTTTATTATATGACTCATTGTCAATTGGTTTAAATTTAGATACAGGGTTTTTGTAATTAATTGAAGGGCCAGCTCTTAAAACATCTACATAATAAGGACATTCACATAGAGCCATTAAAGAATTTGTAAGCCTTGTCCATTCCTCAGAAGATTGAAACTTTCCTTTTTCAAAAAGAAATGGAGTTATTTTTGGTATCCCTGCTTTTGTTTCAATGGCAGATAACGATAATTGTATTAAGCCTAAGCCTTTAGCTTCTTCTCTTGCTTCAAAAGAAAGAGCTCTATTCATCATAACTGCAAGTTGTCTTAAATTATCAGAATGCATGTTTGCATTCATAGTTTGGCCTAATCCTGCGTTTTTGATAGCAGCTGTATAAAACGATAAATAACTTTTATTTAAAAAATTCATAAAACCAGCAACACCTTTGAAGGCCATAGATTCATATTTATACAAATCTCTATTTACTAACCCAACTCTTGAATAAATCATATCTTTTATATATTTACCTACATCTTTTACTTTTTGATTGCCTGAGCCTGCTCCAATTTCAGATATAAGTTTAGGAATGTGGTTAAATTTAGGAGGAAGACCTTTTATATCGCTCATAAATGGTAAATATTTTATTGTAGCGCTTAATTTGGCTTGTCCAGCAACCCCAGATGTTGCAAAATTGTCATAACTTGTCTCCCATACTAAAGTAGGCTTTCCATTAATTAAAAGAACTGGAGGAAGATTGAATTTTCTATCAAGTAAGTATCGTGCTTTTACTTTCATAGGAGAATATTTTTTAAGCCTTTCAAGAGCATTAAATGATTCTATTTTAGAAGCATCCATTTCATCTTCAATCTGTTTATTGGTAGGATTTGCTCCATGTTTTTCTATAGCTCTATCTATTGCTATAGATTTTGCATTTTTGTTAATAAGTTTTTGGAGAACATCTCCTTCTAAATTTGAATTATCTATAAAATCCTTTGTAAGAGTTTTTGTTACATAAAAAGTTTTATCTATCCACTTAACTCCATAATTTTTCATCCATGTTTCAAATTGAGCTTTAGTCATATTAGCCTTAAGACCATCTATATACGATTCTTTTATTTTTTCTGTCATTTTATGCCAAGCTCTAGCTATCCTACTTTCAGGGGTATCTATTTTAAGAATGCCTTTTTCATCATAAACATTATCCATAAATTTTTTAGATTTATTATAAATAGAAACTATGTCTTTATGTTGAGGATTTTTCTTAACAAATTCTTTTAATGCAAACCATTGGTCTTCTTGAAGCCACCATATATTGTCTTTTATTTTATCAAAAGCTTTTCTTCCTGCATTTCTTCTTGCAACTCTCTGTCTTCCTCCTAGTCTTAATTTTTTATCGGCAAGTATATAATAACATTCTGTTTCAAAGTCATTTAAATACCCTTGAACCTTGCCTTCATGCACAATGTGATTAAGAGTTGCATCAGCTATACTTTTTGCTCCCTTTAATCCGTATTTTTCTTCAAGCATGTACATTACTTGTTTAAATTGCCCTGAAGTTCCAGCTATAATAGAATGAATTTTTTTGTCAGGAATTTTCTTTACAATTGTTATAAAGTTTTCTTCCTCTAAAGAGTTCCTACTCCATACTCCTCTATCTCTAAAATCTTGATTTAAAGCTAATTCAGAACAAAGCGACACAGATTCATCATAATCTAATTCTATAATGTTTTGTTTTCTAAATTTTAATCTTACTATATCGTTGATTTCCTCTTTGCCCATATCAGCTCTGTTTGCAAGAGCTCTTGCTTTATCTATCATATCAAGAGTTTTATATTTTATTTTTTTTGAATCAATTAAATCTTGTTTACCAGTTAATATTTGAGAAGAAAATGATATTAAATCTTGGATAGGAGCATTCTTTACATTAAAATCAGTAAAATTAATTATTCCTGCGTTTTTTGCATGATATGTTATAAATTCTTCTTTATTTGATTTGCTCATTCCAAGCGTCTGTCTATTAAGCTCTTTTGAAACAGAAGTTCTATATTTATCTTGTACTTTTTTATTAATAGTATTTGGCTTTTGATTTGATACTAAATCGACGACATCTTTATCAGATTTGCCACTAATATCCTTTATAGACAACCCAGGTTTTAATGCTTTAGATGCTTTTTTAAGCACTTTAGAAACAGCTTTTCCAGCTGCAGGCATTTGTTGTTTACTAACAACGGGAATGGGTTTTCCATAATCTGATGCAACTTTGTTTACTTTATCTAAAACCTGTTTTGCCATTGCAAAAAAATCAGTAAAATTTTGAGGGTCTGTATAAAATTTAGAAATTGCATCCCCTCCAGTTTCGTGTCCAGCAACAATTCCATATATTTGTGGTTCATTTATTTTTATTTGCGTTCCATTAGCCAATGTAAAAGGAGCATCTGGAAGAAGTCCTGAATGTTGTTCTGCTATTACTTTTAGTTGTGATTTAAATTGCCTTGCTGTTCCTTCTTGCGGGTTTTTTTGTAATCCTAAAGTAGATTTTAATATTTTAGTTATATGTCCTGCATAATTAGGGAATACTTCTTTATCCATTCCAAATTGTTTACCATGATTAAGTATTTCTTTTGCCATTTCTTCGCTAATTGGAACAGGTCTTTTTTTACCTCTTCCTTTACCTGCGCCACCAAGGTCTCTTGACAAAAGTAAATCTATGTACCAATTTCCATCATCATGCATTTTTATTAAAGATGGTTTAATTGCATTTACTTCTTGGTCTCTTATAGGAAATTTGTAAAATAATTTTAAAGCAGTAGAAAGTCTTCCTTTATCTTCTTTTAATACTTTAAGAGGTATCTTTGTTTCTTTGCTTATCGCCTTTAAAACTTTTATATCATCATCAGTAAGCTTTTTAATATTACTTGTTGTTTTAACATTATTTACAATTCCCTTAAGTTTATCTAAATTTTGCCAAAACTCTGTTATTGTAACATTTTTCTTTTTTAAATAACCTTTAAGTTCATTGAATTGTTTGGTGTATTTACCAACCATAATTTCATCATAAGGATTTTCAGTAATCGCATCTTTCTTTTTCAAATAATTAAATAATTTTCTTAAAGCAGTTCTTTCGGTATCATCTATAGATGGAGATTGATTTAATTTTTTCTTGTCATTTATCCTTGAATCAAAATATCTTTTAATGTCATCTGTTTCAATTTCACTAAAACTATCTTTTCCTGAATGTTTTATCAATTTATTTCCGTAGCTTACATATTTTCGAAGAAGAGATTCATCTGCTTGAGAAAGAACCTTAATATCAATTAAATCTTTAATTCCGTCAATTGCAGAATCTTGTATTATTTGTTTTCCTTTGTCATCTTGGATTTGCTTTATTCTTGTGGCGAGTACGTTATTTCCAATACTTTTTGTTTTAAATGTTATAGGGTCTATCTCAGCATCAAGTTCTTTCATCCAGGATTCAAAATATCTTCTTGGTATGTTAGTGTCAAGTTTTAAAGGAGCTCCTTTATGCAAATCATCAACCTTACTTTCTAAACTTTCTCTGTTTCCAACACTTTCGTTGGTGACTTCAAATGTGCTTATGTTTTCGTTTTTTGCTTTAGAAGAAGTCATAGCTCTTCCAAGTTCAATTAATCTATCAGCTTCTGCTTTATCTAAATTTATTCTTTCTCCATTAATAGGTATTCCATTTTCGTCTAATAAAATACACTCTTTATATTTAGGAGAAAGCTCAGGTTTTACTTTATTATCTTTTACAATGGGTTGTTCTGTTTTAGAAACTCCATGAAATCTTTTTCTATTTAAATAATCTCTTATTTCGTCAAGTTGGTCATTTTGATTTTTTGCTACATCTAATAAAAGTTTCTTTTGTTTTTCAGTGAGAGTTACTCCTTTTTCGCTTTCATATCTTTTAATATAAGATTCTTTTCCTTCATCTGTTGTAAGGTAAGTGTCTTTGTATCCTTGATAAGCAGGTATAACAGAGGGAGCATATGATTGAAGAAAATAAAGTTCTTCGTTTGTAGCTAAGCTATTATCAACTCCTATTACTTCATTATTTGCGTCTTTAATAGTTATTTTATCAATAATTCTTAAAGATTCTGTAGCAATGTCATAAATTGATTTTAGTCCATTTCCCATATCTACAGAAGTTGATATATCATTTATAGTTTCTTCAAAAAATTCGTATGGAACTTTTCCTTTTAATTCAGCAATTACATTTTGTTTGCTTTCAGTTATAGATTTTTGTTGGTTAGTTTGAAGATTTGTATTAGTTTTTTTGCTGTTTTCGTATGCAATATCTTTTTTAACATTATTTCTTATATTTTCCAATGTTTTAGGAAGACTTAAATTTGAAGGCAATGCACTTGAAACTATTTTAGAGTTTCTATCCCAAGGCATTGTAGGCCTTATACCAATGTAAGATTTAAGTTTTTCTGAAAGAGTTGAAGGGATTCCTTGTTTTCCTCTCATAATATTTGCAAGCTCCCCTTTATCTAAAGATGTCATCCAGTTATCAAAAGAAACATCTTTTTCGCCTCTTCCTATAGCAGCTTTTTGAGATTCTTTCCATTTTGTTCTTAAGGTTTCTCGTTCTTTTTTTGATAATTTTATTTTCTTCCAATTTCTATAAAATTTAGGAGATTTCATTTGCTTTGCATTTCCATATATTCCTAATGCCTGGCTTGTTCCAACAAGAGCTAAGCTATAGCCACTCATTACAGCTATATCAGACCAATATTTTGCAAAATCAATATTTCCATCTTTATCAATATAACTAGCTCTTCTTTCTTTGTCCCAAATAAGAGGCATTGTTGTATAGGTTATTCCATGGCTTGCAAATTTAGAAGCAGGATTAGTTAGCCCTTGCAATACTCTACCTTTAATTTTATTTCCACCTTTTATAAGTTTACTTGAATGTTTTAAAGCAGAATCAAATAAATTATTTTGAACTCCAACCAAGCTTCCGACAGCTACTCCTTCTGCATAAGCTTTTGTTATATCAAAAGAAGTATCCCAAAGGTTTATTGTTCCATTTTGTCCTTCATATTTTCCTTTTGATTGTAATTGATTCGCAACAGATTCAGCTGCTCCATGATGCGCCATAATCATTCCATTTATTTGACCTATAGTAAACATTTGGTCAGCAGCTTTATATTTATCAAAATTTTTGAATATACCTTTTTTAAGAGATATACCTATTTTACTATTAGGGATTGTTTTATTTATAAAATTAGGAGTTCTTGATGCTATCCATTTTCCTACTTGGCTATTAGTTGCAGCTTTTAACAAAGTAGAACCCATTTGAGGATTGACTAATTTCATAACTTTACTTGCAGCAGTCCATGAAGCAAGGTCAGCTGCTCCTGTAGATAAAACTGTATTAACTATATTTTCCATTATTCCAGGCTCATATTCCCCTTCTCCTCCCATCATAATAGGAGTTTCGTCAATTTTATACTTATCTTCTCCATGATGTATTCTATAATTAAGTCCAGCAACTCTTTCATTTATAGTTCTTTGTAATGATTTTTTTCTTTTATCAGAAAGTAAAGGCATTATCATATCACCTAAAGCAAATTCTGATATTGATTCAAAATTTAAAAATCCAGCATCATCGTATAAATCAAAATCCTTTAATGATTTTCTAAGTTCTTCTCTATTTTTATCTTTTTGCTTTTCATTTGAATAATAATTTTGAAGAGAACTTTCAAGTTTATCTTGCGGAATTGTTCCTGCTATACTTGTTAAATTTTCTTTGGTATGTTGTAGTGAATTTAAAGAATCTGGGCTTGTATCTATGTTTTCAGGAGTATCAGAGTAATCGTAATCATATTCACTTTCATCCCAATCTTCGTATTCGTATTCAGGGAAATAATCTTGAGCAAGGCGATATACAGAAGAGTCATCTAATAGTTCAGTAGAATTTTTATAATTTTTCCTCATCCAAGACACTAATTTGTCTTTTTTATTTCCACTTATAAAATTATCAGAATATGTTCCGTTAGACATTATATCCCTAATAAGTTATTTACCGCATTTTTATCATAAAATTTATTTTCACTTGGAGAAAAATAACTATTTCCGTCATCTGTAGATTGCAAATCTATTGGAATATCTTCTTCTGCCTTAGGAACTTTTGCTCCAGAAATATCTAATCCAAGAGATTTTCTCATATCTTTTTCTAATAGTTCTGTATCGTAAGGGGTATTAAATCCAGTTACATCTGTTCCCCCCCATTTTTTAATTTCTAAGTCAACAATTTTATTTAAGCCTTCATATCCTTGAATTTCATTTTGCCAACTAAATAATAATGATTTAGGATTTTTCAATGAATCTTCTTTAAATTTTCTTGTTATAAAATTTTCAAGTTCTTCATCTTGAAACTCTGGATTCGATTCATACATTTTTGTATAATAATCATTCATTGCCCCTATGTTAAGAAGTCCCCAATCTACAGAATCTGCAAACTTTATAGGACTACCGCCTTGGTCAACTTGTTTAATCATCCATGCTTTCATTGAAGCTATATTTTTTCTAATTGAAGCCATAGCTCTATTATTGTTTAATTTTTGTTTATTTAAAGATTTAAGATTATTTGTTTTTGCTGATTTTAATCCAGCTGAATCTCCAGTAATAATATAAACAAGTTCATTGTCATCAACTAAATTATTATCTTTCGTAGCTTCAAGCCCTGCCATTAATTTTTGCTTATAAGAAGATATTCTATCTTTCAATTGAATTGTATTTATTTGAGAATTATTATAACTGTGTACATTATAAGTTTCATCTTCAAAAATTCTTTCAAAATCTTTTATTTTTGCAAGTTCATTAGAAACTGATTCATATGTAAATTCTGCAAAATCATTTTTATCTAAATTTTGATAACCTTTAAAATCATTTGTTCCTAAATAATTATTAGCCATATCATTAATAGTTTCATGATAATAGTTGATTTTTTCTTTTTTAATTCTAGCTTTATTTTTAAGGTTTTCACTTACAGTTAAAGTTGTAGTATTAGAATTATAATCAGGAGAATTTATATTTAACAAATTTACAAGATTATCAATAGAATCAATGTCGCTAGCATCGTTAACCCCTTTATTGATTGTGTTTAAACTTTCTATATTTTTAGCTCTTTTATTCTCTTCTTTTCTTTCTTCTATATTTGAAATAGTATTCATAACTTGAAGAAGTTGATTTAAAGAGTTTTGCCCCGATTGTGCTGTTTTGAATTTAATTGCCATATGTTTCCTTTAAAAATACTTAATTACTAAAAGATTCGCCAGTTTTCTTCCATTGTTCAATAATATCTTTCATTGTTTGAAGAGATTGACTTCTTGCTCCTAAAGCTTTAGCTGCAGTGTCTTGCATTCCTTTCCCATAAACATCTCTTGCTTGACTTTGAGCAACTGATGCTGCTCCTGTGCCAGCAAATCCTCCCATAGCGCCTCTTACTTTTCTACCTTGTGTTTTTGAAAGAAGGTCGGATAATAAATTACTTTGTTGTTGTTGAAAAACTGGAGAATAAGAACCTATAGACGCAGACTTTAAAAGAGAGGGATTTAAAGTTTGAAACATTTCAGGTTTAAGCATTCCTGCTACTTCATCAGAAAACATGCCTCCAATTCCTTCTTGTATTTGTTCTTGTGTAATATCAGCAAGATTTGAACCAGTTGCATCTATTCCCATTCCTTGCATCATTGCTATTAATTGTTGTATTGACATTATATTCTCCTAATTTTATTAAAAATAGCTTCTTGCATCAAAATCAACTTCAGCTCCATCTTCTGAAAAGAAATCATAAAGTTGTTGAATGGTTGCTATATTTGCGGTCAATTCTTTTTCATTCATACCTGATAATGCATCTTTTAAATTAAAATCTTTAAATATATCTTTTAATGGAGTCTCGCTTCCTTTAGCTTTTTCAAGAATATCTTTTAATGAAAATTTATCTGTTGCTGCTTCTCCAATATTTGCAATATCAACTTTTGACGACATAAGAGGAACATCCCCTTTATAAACAAGGTCGTCCGCTATGCTTCCTGCTCCTTCTGCGGCTACATCTCCCGCCTTATTAAACATTCCTCCAATTTTATCTCCAAGATTTCCCATTAATTTTCCAGCAACAAGAGATGAACCAAGAGAAGTTATTCCAGTTTTTAATGGGTCTATTTCTCCAGCTAATTTAGATACATCTTTTTGAAATGATTTTGTCGGGTCGGATAAGAAAGTGCTTGAATATTTTTTAAATCTTGGGTCTGATGATAATCTTTCTAATGCTTTTTTTTGAGCTTTAGCTTGTGAGAAAGAACCAACTCCACTTAATGCTGCTGAAGCAATATCTCCGAATCCTGGAACAAATTTTAAAAGTTTACTAAATTTGTTTAATCCTCCAAACAGTCCTTTTTTCTTAGACGCGGCCTTTAGTGCTGCTTCCATTTCTTTTTGAAGTTTTTCAATTTGAAATTTTTTCTCTTTTTTAACTGCTCTTTCTGATTCTGCAAAATCTGAAGAAGCTTGACTTCTTTGTTCTTGCCCTTGTTGCATTGCTTGGGCTGCTGCCATCATTTGTGCTAAATTCATTTATGCTTCTCCTTTTACGTTAAATTCCAGCTCTTAAATATATTAAAT
>CEUO01067229.1_pt1 | contig 10247 bp, 13 predicted proteins | sample 531391 | NCBI WGS metagenome assembly CEUO01 (sample SAMEA2622799, study PRJEB7988) | marine metagenome | isolation source: saline water (ENVO:00002010), including | reverse complement strand
AAAGATACCAATTTAGTAAATTATAGGAGATACGTTAGTGAAAATTTTAATTCCAATGGCCGGCGAAGGTAGTCGTTTTTCAAAAGAAGGCTATACTTTTCCAAAGCCCCTAATTGATGTCAACGGCAAGCCAATGATACAGGCCGTTGTTGAAAATTTAAACTTTGACGCTGAATATATCTTTTTAGTAAGAAAAAAACATTTAAAAGAATACAGTGGTTTAGAGAATACTCTTAGCCATATAACAAATAATAGGTACAAACTTGTTTGTGTTGATAGTTTAACGGAAGGGGCCGCTTGTACTGCCTTGCTGGCAAAACAATTTATAAATTGTGATGAAGACTTATTAATTGCTAATTCAGATCAAATAGTAGAATACGAAAAAGAAAACTTTAAACTTTTAAAACAGTTGACAAGTGTTGATGCTGTTGTTTATACTTTTAAAGATGTACACCCAAAATGGTCTTTTGTCAAGGTTGATAAAGACGGATTTGCTGTTGAGGTTGCAGAAAAAAAACCTATTTCTAATATTGCAACTTGTGGTATTTATTGGTATCGAAAAGGCTCTGATTTTGTTAAATATGCAGAGCAGATGATTGAAAAAAATATTCGTGTCAATAATGAGTTCTATATTGCCCCCGTTTACAATGAATTGATAGGCGATGGGAAAAAATTAATACCATTTCATGTTCACAAAATGTGGGGCATTGGAACGCCAGAAGATTTGAATTCATACTTAAAATCTTCACGATAAATTAAAATGGAATTTATTTCTCACCGTGGCAACATTGATTGTCCAAACCAAAATGAAAATTGCCCATTCCAAATAGAGAAGGCTATAAAGTTGTTTAGAGTCGAGATTGACGTTTGGTTTATTGGTGGCAAGTGGTTTTTAGGGCATGATCGTCCCACTTATGAGATTGGAATAGGCTTTTTTGACAAGGACATGTTTCTTCATTGTAAAAATTTTGAGGCTGTTAAAAATTTATCTGACACATGTTATAATTGGTTCTGGCACGAAAAAGACGCGATGACACTGACAAGCAAGGGTGAAATTTGGTGTTATCCTGAAAATTATGTTGAAAATGGCATAACGGTAGTAAAAAAAGAATATAGTTTGGAGTTAAAGAATAAAATACCTTTAAATATAAAAGGTATATGCACAGATTATCCTTTAATCTTCAAGGAGAAAATTTATGGATTTTAGTTTTGGAATAATAACCAGCGCAACAGGCGCAGAGGGAAGTTTAGAGTGGCGTGACAAAATGCTTTGTATTTTTGATTCAATAAGAAGACAAAAAATACTTAATTATGAAATAATAGTGGTTGGTGGGCCATATCCAACCGATGGAAGGAATCACCACAAGCTCCATCAGTGCCCAGATGTTGTTCACGTCCCTTTTGATGAAGAGCAGGTAGTGCGTATGCTTAAAAACGATGATAATATTTTTAAAAAACCGTATGAATTAAAGGATAAGTCGGGTATCACTCACAAAAAAAATGTAAAATTTGACAATTCTGCGTTAAACGTGCATGGAATTGTCGCAGGCTGGATTACAAAAAAGAAAAATCTTATAACTCAGCACGCAAAGTATGAAAACATTGTTTACATGCACGATTATCACATTTTTCAACCGGACTGGTACAAGGGATTTCTACAATTTGGCTCTGATTGGGATGTCTGTATGAATAAAATTGAAGATTTTTGGGGTCATAGGTTCCGCGATTGGGTTAGTTGGGATCATCCAAGCCTTGGAAAAAGAAAATTAGTTGATTATGACAACAATTCAGAAGATTTTATTAAACACTGTTACATTTCTGGCTCTTATTGGGTTGCAAAAAAGAAATTTATGGAAGAAAACCCACTTGATGAACAATATCTTTGGGGTCAGGGCGAGGATTTAGAGTGGTCTTTTAGAATTAGAGATACCTTTAATTACAAAATGAATAAATTGTCCACTGTAAAACACATGAGGCCAAAATTAACTGGTGATGAAAAGTGGCATTGGCCCCCATACTATGCCAGAGGATTTCCCCCAACGAGACATTTCTTAGGTGGACCGGGTTACAACCCAGACAGACCAGAGGATTTAATTGGTGGACCAGCCATGGGCTAGAAGGAGCTAGATGATGATTGATGTAGTAATACCTGCGCACAAAAAAGATATAGACACGTTAGATCTTTGCATCGCCGGCATACGTAAGAATGTTAAGAACGTAAGAAGGATTATTGTCGTATCGAAAGAGAAGTTGACAGACAAGGCAGAGTTTTATTGCGAAGAAAATTTTCCTTTTTCTTTCGAAGATGTTGGAAATATTGTTGGGTTCCATAGAAAAACTTTTAATTATTATGGCGGCTTAATTCAGACGACAAGTGCCCTAGTCATCCCTGATTTATTAAGGGATGTTTTGGTGTGTGATGCAGATACAATATTTCTAAAAGAGACTGAGTTTATTAATAAAGACGATATTGCGCTTTATAATGCAAGTTATGATATTCCATCACATGTTACTTTGCATCCTTACCTAGAACATATGGAAAAATTAATACCGGGATTAAATAAACAGACACGGTTCTCTGGAATCTGCCATCACATGTTAATTCAGAAAGACATCCTTCAAGAAATGTTTGACAAGGTGGAAAAAATACATAAAATGCCTTTTTGGAAGGCAGATATTTCTGTTACTTTACAAGATTATAAAAGCCTTCGCCCAAAACCAACACATGATAAGGCCCCACTACTGTTTACAACTTATGAACTTTATTTTAATTATATTCTAAAATATCACAAGGATAGAATTGCTATAAGGCCCCAAAATAGCATTTTAGCATATAAGGGCAGAATGGGCGTTAAAGGGGAAATAATTCACAATTTTCCCTCAAGGACAAATTTAGGAGGCAATAAACAAATTTTACCAATTGAAGAGGAGAGAGGATATTCTTTTGCGTCATTCAAAGAGTCGTGTACACACATATCAAATCGCTGCGCAGAACTTGGCTGGGACGCCGTTACTTTTCAAAATCATACAAGGATAGGATCAGATGCTCATGCAACTGCTTGCCAAGAGGAGATTAAGCAACGCTTCTTTTAGTATGAAATATTTACCGATCAGTAAAAAAAACATACATTTTTTGACCGATTTTATAGATAAGATTGGCAATTCTTCAAAAACTTTTCGCTATTTTACAAAAAGAGACCCTCAAAACGCCCTTGCTAATCATTTGACCACATTTTTATTGTACGATGACATGTTTGTAGGGTACGGTCACTTGGATAGAGAGAATAATAAAGTTTGGTTGGGCATATGTGTCAAGGAAGGTTGTCAAGGAAAGGGGTATGGCAAACTAATAATGCAAAAATTAGTTGATTCATATAACGGAGACATTGATTTATCAGTCGACTTGCATAATAAAATAGCAATAAATTTATATAAATTGTTTCATTTTAAAGAAATAAGCCAAAAAAATGGTATATTATACATGAAGAGGCTGGGCAATGAGTGAGAAATTACCAGTTTATAAGCCATATATTCCAAAAAATAGTGTAAAATATGCGACTGATGCGATTGAATCAACGTGGATATCGTCAATTGGAAAATATGTTGACCTAGCAACTGAAAAGTTGTCAGATATTCTTGGATGCGAGTACGTTGTATTAACGAATAATGGCACTTCGGCAACACATTTGGTCACACGCAGTTTAAAAAAGTTCGAACCGCAGGTTAATAGGGTTCTTGTTCCAAGTGCATGTTATGTGGCGGCTTATAATTCTTTATTGTACGATAATAATGATTGGGAAATTCAGTGTGTTGATCTTGATGTTGACACGTGGAACATGAAAATAGACACAGGCATAAAGCAAGATGACGCTATTTTTGTGGTTCACAACCTTGGCAATATTGTAAATGTACCAGAGCTAAAAAGAAAATACAATGTACCAATAATAGAAGATAACTGCGAAGGATTTTTTGGAACTTATGAAAATTTATCCTCTGGGACAAAATCTATTTGTTCCTCTTTGTCTTTTTTTGGAAACAAGAATGTAACTTGCGGTGAAGGCGGCGCCTTCATAACAAATGATAAAAGTGTGTATGAATATGCATTAAAATTAAGAGGTCAGGGACAAACGAAAAAAAGATATGTGCATGATGAGTTGGGTTACAATTATCGAATGACTAACATACAAGCAGCCATACTGCTTGGTCAGCTAGAGGAGTTGGACTATATTTTTTCCAACAAGCTCCGCGTTTATGATAGATACACGACACACTTAAAGAATCAAAAAAATATTAAAATACAACAGCTTGAAAAAAATACCACTCACTCCATGTGGATGATTGGTGTAAAATTCTGCAATTTAAAACAATATAAGCACGCTAAAGAGTATTTTGATAAGTTTTGTATCGAAACAAGGCCGATGTTTTACCCTTATACAGTGCACTCACACTTAAACTTTGCCGGCAACAACAAAAACGCAACAATTTTAAACAAACAAGTCATTGTTTTTCCTTCCTATCCAGAGTTAAAAAACTCAGAAATAGATTATATATGTGAAAAAATAAAAGAATTTGGTGAAAAATATGAGAAAATTTAGTTACGACATTACAAAATACAATTTTAAGAAAATTATAGAGGAGCACTTTGGGGTTGATGACTTGTCGTCAGTCCACCTAGGTCGTCCAGAACTATTGCCACGGGAAAAACTAGATTTTTTTAATGAGACTAGAACTAAATTTCACAAAGCTTTTTATTCTAAGTTGAATAGTGGCTGGCCAGAGCTTGTTTCATCATATGAAAAATTTATCAAAGACGAGATTAGCCCTTTGTTTGAAGGTAGGGTGGTATACCAAACCTTTCCGTCAATTAGATTTCACTTACCAGAAGATCAAGCAATCCATTATTGGCACTACGATTCAGATAAAGATCACATGCATCCTGACTGGGAAATAAATTTTCAACTAGCCTTAACTAACATGCATGACACTCAGGCCACATGGGTTGAATCCGTGCCCGGTTTAAAAGATTTTAGGCCAATGGAAATGAATTATGGCGAATATCACGTCTTTAATGGAAACAAGTGTATACATGGCAATAAAATCAATAAAACTAATCAAACTCGCGTTAGTTTTGATTTTAGAATAATACCGCATGAGAGGTATTTACAAAATAAAAAAGAGCTATCCTCCGCCACTAAGGGGAAAAAATTCATTATTGGTGATTACTACAAATTAGAAGGTGAATAAATGTATGATGATTTAAAAAAAGCTGAAAAAATATTAAACAAGTACAACATTGTTGTTAAAGATCCGTGGGATATTGTGGAAGGTTTTGAAAAATTAATAGCTGAATATGCAGGTTCTAAGTACGCGGTGGCAGTGGACAGTTGTACGAACTCTATGTTTCTTTGTTTAAAATATTTAAAAGCCTCTGGAGAAATTGAAGTGCCCAAGAAAACTTATTTATCAGTTCCGCAATTAGTTATTCATGCAGGCTGCACTCCAAAATTTATTGATCTAGAGTGGAGTGGCGTATATCAACTAAACCCATATCCAGTTGTAGACAGCGCAACAAGATTTACAAAAAATATGTATATCAAGGGGACATATCAATGTTTATCCTTTCACATTAGAAAAAATTTACCTATAGCCAAGGGGGGCATGATATTGACTGACAATAAAGATGCTTACGACTGGTTTAAAGCGGCAGAGTATGAGGGCCGAGATCGCCGTGTGCCGCACGATGAGATGCCTGAGCCTACAATATGTGGCTGGAACATGTATATGCCTCCAGAACAAGCTGCAAGGGGCATAATATTGTTTAATGGGTTGTCCGAAACGACACCAGATTGTGGCGGATCCTACAAATATAAAGACTTGTCAGGTTATTTAATGTGGAATAAGAATGGGATTTAATATTATTATACCCGCTAGGAAGGGTTCAAAGGGGCTACCGGGCAAAAATCGTATTTTGTTAGACTATACTTTATCAAAAATACCAAAGAAATATCATAAAAAGGTCATTATTTCAACAGATGATGATTATATAGTTAAAAAAGTTCAAAACGATTGGCCAAGTTGTAAAATACATCTTAGAAGTAAAGAAAGCGCTTTGGATACTGCATCCACAAAGCAATGTTTAGAAGAAGTGATTGATGATTTTTCTTTACAGGGTGATATAGTCATGCTATACTTAACATACCCAGAGAGAGAGTGGTGCGAGGTAGAAAAAGCCTATAATTGGTTTGTAAGCAATGAAGCCGAGTCTTTGTTGTGTAGAGAACCAATAGATAGCCACCCTTATTTGTATATGTATGAGTTGGCTAATGATCGAGGAGAGCAATTAATAAAACATGAGTTATATCGTAGGCAAGACTATCCAAAGTGTTTTAAAATATGCCATATGATATCAATCTTTAGTGTTAAAGAATTTAAATTTTTAAACAAAAATTTATACAATCATAAAACTTTATATTATAAAATTGACTCAGCGCTGGATGTCGATACTTTACAGGATTTTAGGAGAATAAGAAATGACTAAATTTATTGCCGAGATTGGTATTAATCACAATGGCAGTTTAGAAACCGCGAAACAATTAATAGACGTTGCAGCGCTCGCCGGCTGCGAATACGTAAAGTTTCAGAAACGCACGCCGGATTTATGTGTGCCCGAACATCAGCGTGATAAATTGCGTGAAACCCCATGGGGGAAAATAAAGTATATTGATTACAAGAAGAAGATAGAGTTTGAAGAAGAAGAGTTCGCTCAAATAGAGCAGTATTGTAAATCAAAAAACATAGAGTGGTTTGCCTCTGTTTGGGACGTGCCCTCTGTTCATTTTTGCAAGAAAATGGGAAGAAAGATTATGAAAATCCCATCTGCCTTGATAACAAATTTAGAGTTGTGCAGGGAAGCTAGAAAAAATTGTGATACCTTAATTATTTCAACTGGCATGAGCACTGAAAAGGAGATAGACCGATGTGTAAAGGCTTGTAATCCCGATGTTATAATGCATACAAACTCCTCCTATCCATCAAAAATAGAAGAACTTAATTTATCTTATATTGAGTATTTAAGTAAAAAACATCCCAATAAAGAAATAGGATACAGTGGCCACGAGTATGGTTTAGTAACAACGTTTGCAACTGTGGCCCTTGGCGCATCTTGGATTGAAAGACACATAACTCTAGATAGAACGATGTGGGGCAGCGATCAGTTAGCCTCTGTTGAACCAATTGGTTTAATGAAATTGATGAAAGGGATACGGGATGTAGAAAAGTCCATAGGACCCGGTGGCCCAAGAAAGGTTTTGGGGTCTGAATTGTCAAAGAGGAGATCATTGCGCGGTGAATAAATTAATCGTATACGTAGATATAGATGAAACAATCTGTGTGACCCCAGAGAGCAGAAATTATGCAGATGCAACTCCAATAATCCAAAATATTTCAAAGATCAATGAATTATTTGACCGGGGCCACAACATAATTTATTGGACTGCAAGAGGCACCGGGTCAGGAATAGATTGGAGACAAATCACTGAGAAACAATTTAAGGACTGGGGTGTCAAGTATCATGAATTACGTTTTGGAAAACCCATATATGACCTTTTTATAGATGATAAAAATGTGAGTTCTAGGTCTTTTTTTGGAAGTTGATAATGGTTTTAATATGTTTTGGCACTCGCCCCGAGTACATAAAAGTTAGCCCGTTAATAAATAAAATGTCTAAAATGAACATTGATTTTAAGACGTTTTTTACCGGCCAGCACAAAGATTTAGTTAAATACAAGGCCAATTTCTTTATTGACATAAACGACGGTCCCAACAGGCTTGATTCAATCGTAGCCTCCATAATGAATTCAATAGATTTTAAAAAAGAGGGCATAACTAAAGTTTTAGTTCAGGGTGATACCACCACTGCTATGGCCATGGCCCTATCAGCGTTTCATAACAAAATCCCGGTTATACATTTAGAGGCCGGCTTGAGAACTTACAATCTTGAACAACCATACCCAGAGGAAGCCAATAGACAAATAATATCTCGCATAGCGTCTATTCACCTATGCCCAACCGATTTATCTAAACAAAATTTGCAAAACGAAAAGGTTGCTGGTAGATTAGAGGTCGTTGGGAATACTGTGTTAGATAATTTAAAAAACACGAATGTGACAACAGAAAAAAAAGTTTTAGTTACCATGCACAGAAGAGAAAACTTTAATGATATTAAAAAGTGGTTTTTGGAAATAGACAGATTGGCAGCAAAATATTTGGATTATGAGTTTGTTTTACCGATACACCCAAATCCGCAAATAAAAAAATATAAAAATGTTCTTAAAACAGTTAAGGTAATGGAGCATTTTGAGTATAATAAACTAATTGATTATCTTTCATCTTGTTCATACGTTATAACTGATAGTGGCGGTATTCAAGAAGAAAGTGCTTTTCTTCGAAAACCTTGTTTAGTGTGCAGAAGAGAGACGGAAAGGACTGAAGGTCTGAATAATTTTTCTTTACTTTGTAAAAGCCCTGAAAAACTTTTTAGTGCATTTGAAAAATTAAATTATCTTCCAATGAACGGAAAATGCCCATACGGCGATGGAAATTCTGTTAATAAAATTATTAAAATTCTACAAAAGGTAAGAAATGTCTAGGCAAAGAATATTATTATTGTATCCAAATGAGAGGGACATGAGTTTAGTCCCTCCGGTTTTTGCTTTATTTGCGCGTATTCTGAAAGATCAGGGTCACGAAGTAGATCTTTTTGATAGTACTGGTTATGATTTTGACGGCAAGGTTAATCCTGATGTAGAGAGGGAGAAGTCATTATTTACAAAACCTACTGAACCAGCAACGTCAAAAGGTGTTAAAATAAAACTAACCAATATGTATGATGATCTAACATCTAAAATAGATTCTTTTGGGCCGACACTAATAGCAATGTCAGTTACTGAAAGCACTTTTTTACGAGGCATAAAACTTTTAGACCATGTTCGCTATGCTAAAAAATATGATATTCTAACAATTGTTGGGGGGGTGTTTCCAACTTTTGCACCCGATAGGGTGTTAAGAGAAGGCTCTGTTGATATTGTTTGTGTTGGCGAAGGGGAAAAACCTTTGGTAGAATTGTGTGAAAAAATGAGCAAATCTGATGATATCACCAACATTCCCGGTTTGTGGGTTAAAAAAAGAAACGGCGACATAGTGAAAAATATGCCCCCCACACCAGTTGACATTGATGAACTGCCACCAATAGATTTTACAATATTTGAGGATGACCGTTTTTACCGACCAATGAGAGGGAGCGTTTATAGAATGTTGCCGGTTGAAACTCACCGTGGCTGCCCCTATACATGCACTTTTTGTAATTCGCCGGCTCAAAATAAATTATATAAATCTTTGACAAAAAGTAGTTTTTTTAGAAAAAAATCTGTTAAAAAAATTAGAGAGGAATTAATCAATTTTCAAAAACAGTGGAATGGCGAATACGTGTTTTTTTGGGCAGATACTTTCCTTGCTTGGTCACAGAGCGAATTAGAGGAATTTTGTGAGATGTACTCAGATTTTAAGTTTCCCTTTTGGTGTCAATCAAGAACGGAAACTGTTAATGGTGATAGAGGATATGAAAAATTAAAAATTCTTAAAGATGTGGGACTTCACCACATGTCGTTTGGAATGGAACATGGCAATGAAGAGTTTAGAAGCAAGGTGATTGGTAGACACTATTCTAACAAAAGCGCTATTGAGGCATTAAAAAATCCGGTAAAACTTGATATCCCCTTTACGATAAATAATATAATTGGTTTTCCAAAAGAAACTCGTGAACTGGCTATGGATACCATACGGGTAAACCGTCAAATAGACTCTTTTAATTTAAGTTGTTCTACATTTGCGCCGTATAAGGGGACTACGCTTAGAGCGATGTCTGAACAATTAGGATTTGTGGACCCTGAATTCATTGCACCAGCCAATGTGGACTGGAGTACGTTAAAAATGCCACAATTTACTAAAGAGGAAATTTATGGATTACAGCGGACTTTTGTAATGTATTGCAAATTCCCAGAAAGCAGGTGGCCAGAATTAAAAAAAGCAGAAGAATTAACTCCAGAAGGAGATAAAATGTGGAATAAAATGAGAGATGAGTTTCTTGATACATATTTTCAAGAACCCGAACCTGCAATTGCAAAAGTGAATGATTAAGGAGAAAAAATGGCAAACATATTAGTGACTGGCGGCTGCGGATTTATAGGCAG
>CEUO01010983.1_pt1 | contig 10261 bp, 16 predicted proteins | sample 531391 | NCBI WGS metagenome assembly CEUO01 (sample SAMEA2622799, study PRJEB7988) | marine metagenome | isolation source: saline water (ENVO:00002010), including | reverse complement strand
TTCACATTTCTGTGGCTTTTCTTATCAAAGCTATGGTGGCAGTTGCGATTGTTGTTGGGAGTTGGTATCAAGCACAAATGAAGTTTGCAGAGCATGATAGAAAGATAGAAGATTTACAAAATAGAGTTACTGTTTTAAGTGCAAGTGTCGAAGGCATGGAAACACAACACATACAGAAACTCGAAGAAGAAAACAAAACCCTAATGGAAAAATTAGGATTAAAAAGAAGATAAGGAAACGTAATGGCAAAAAAACAAAAACAAGAAGAAAAAAAGCCAGTAGTTGTTCTTGATGATAAAGAGTATGAAATCGAGAATATGGCTGATGATCAAAAAGTAATGTTAGCACATATACAGGATTTGCAACGCAAAATTGATGGGGCAACCTTTAACTTGCAGCAACTCCAATATGGTCGTCAAGCCTTTGTTAATGCACTTAAAGAGGCATTAGAAAAGGAAGAATAAATGGGTATTGAATCTTTTGAAACTTTAGGCTTTGCTGGTTTATCTGCTGTTCTTTTATGGACAGTATTTAAATGGATGACTGGAGAGCTTAATAAAAAAATAGATGATTTACAGAATATAATTATAAAGCTAATTGATTCTAAGAATCAAATGATGGATAAGTTTCAAGAGTTAAACGATGAAGTTACAGATCAACTTAACTACATCGAAGCAAAGCTCGGAAATGGTCGTGGATCAAAACAAAGAAGAAAATCAGGTAAATGAAAGTTGAAGAATATAGAGCCGAAATGAAAACCTTGCTGGTGAGATTAGATACCAGGCAAGAAGAGATATTTCATAGGCTTAGTAGAATTGACTTACATCTTGAGAAATTAAATTCTAAAGTTGCGATCCACGAATCAGATTTGGTAAGAATTAAAACTGTAGGAATGATTGCAGTTATAATTGTTCCAGTAATAATAAATGTAATTATGAGGAGTATATAGTGACTGAATTTTTTAGTGCAAACTGGGAATGGTTTTTGTTAGCGTTTATGGTTTGCGAGAAAATAGTTAAAATGAGTCCAACCGATAAAGATGATATTATCTTAGATATTGTTTGGAGTAGTATCAAGAAAGTTGTAGGGAAAAAATAATGTTGAAAAGATTAGTAAAGAGCTTAGTAAAAAAGCATGGCATGAAAGGTCTTTTAATTAAGATTGGTGATTGGGCAGTTAAGAATAGCCCAAACAAAGAAGATGATAAAGCCTGGAATGAAGTAGTAAAGCCATTTATTGAAGATAGTTTCTAATGGTAAGTATTGATCAAATACGTAATTTGATAAGAAATGTTTGTTATGGATTAGGTGATAAGTTCGCATCAAAAGAAGCTATACAACTTATTTTAGAAACAGGTGTTGTTGAATCAAATTATAAATTTATTAGGCAACTTGGAGATGGCCCAGCTAGAAGTTTCTGGCAGATTGAACCTGCAACTGCTGTAGATAACTGCCAACATTACTTGAAGCATCGATCTCATCATTTACATAAGTGTGCTGAAGTGAGCATGGTGGATGTAAAATATTGGCAGAATTATAGTGAGCTTATGTGGTCAGAGATACTAGAAACTAACTTATCGGCAGCAATAATACATTGTAGGTTGAAATACTGGAGAGTGCCAAAGCGTATGCCTAATACACTAGAAGGCAGAGCTAAATATTGGAAGAAGTATTATAACTCTGAACAAGGTGCTGGAACTGAAGAAAAGTACATTGAAACAATTAGGGGTATGAGAGATATTCTATGATTTCTAAAACTGCCATCGTTATTCCAGATCAACATTTTCCTTTACATGATCAAAGTGCTGTTAATTGTGCTTTGAAAATATTGGAAGTAGCAAAGCCAGATATATTTATAAATCTTGGCGATGTCGGTGAATGGGAAAGCGTGTCAGCCTGGAGATGGAGAGATAAGAAACAACCTCCTCTTGAATATCAATTACCTATAATTGATGAAGAAATCGAAACTGTCAATCAAGGTATTGACCAGTTCGATGAAGTATTAGATAAAATAAAATGCAAAGATAGATATATTTGTGAAGGTAATCACGATTATTGGTTAAATAATTTTGTAGAGAAATATCCATATTTAAGAGATTACAAATTTAGACAAGCCTGTCATTGGGATAAAAGAGGATACAAATTTTATTCAATGAACAAGCCATTGAGAATCGGTAAGTTGTCTTTTATTCATGGAGCCTATACAAATCTATCCCACGCAAAGAAACACGCAGAGGTATATGGAAATCTTGTTTATGGTCATACTCACGATGTTACTTCTCACGCAATCGGAAGATTAGATGGAACAGTAAAAGCATGGAGTTTAGGTAACTTAAAAGATATGTCGAGAGAAAAGAATAATTGGTTAAAAGGTAGAATACATAATTGGCAACACGCAGTAGGCTATATCACATGGTTTAAAGATAAAAACTTTAGAGTTGAGGTCATTGATATAGTAAAAGGCAAAACAGCATTTAGAGGAGAAATGATAGATGGAAGATAATTACGTTGATAACCTAAATAAATTAAGAAATTTAGCAGAAAACATTAAAAGTTTAGATATTCTTGATCCTAGCTCAAAAACTATTTTAGTCATTACTGAAATAATTCAACGAGCAAAATTAATACCAGAGCTTGAAATGGTGGATCAAATGGATAAAATAGAAATAAAAGATTTTGAGGCAGAAGCATGAGTACATTTTTAGAAGCTATTTGCACTCAAGAAGATATGCAAAGTATTTTGCCTTCTTTGGGTGAATATAATAGAAATACAGTTTTAACATTATGGACAATACACTCTGGAAGTGTTTATAAATCACCAAGTTCTGGCAGAGTAGATGTGTTATATAGAGATGGTAACGAACTAACATCAGTATCTGATTTAGCTTCTGTCAATTCAGATGGTGAATATTTTTACGACAGCTCTGCTGATGTTGTTTTTCTTTTTTCTAATGCAAACCCACAAACAAATCATACGATAGAAACTGGAAAAGATTTTACTGATTCAGTCAATGAAGCAAGAAACAGAGCTAGTGAAATCGTTAGAAGTATAGTTGCAAAGCCTATATATAAGAAAATTGGTGTAGGTTATCAAGGAGAAACTACTAGAAACTATGATGAGGTTTTAATTTTATCAACAGCTGCCATCGCAGTTGCATTAATGGTTAGGCCATTTGATAAAGATACAGCAGATGAAATAGAAGAAAAATATAATAATGAGGGCGATCCACCTGGAATGTTACAGTTGGTGCGTGATGGATTTATTAAATTACATCACGAATTTTCTGCCGACAGAAGTCAGGGTTTGATCACTCCTGTAAATACAGATTCCAGCACAACTGCAAGTATAGTTGATATTCAAGGATCGCCCACAAGAACTGATATTGTTCGCATTGAAATTACAACTGGGGGTACGCTAAGTTATGGAACTGCTTCCTCTGTAAAATATAAAGTATTAGCAAGTAATAATGAAGGGCTGCAAACACAAGAAGTTGTAACAAGCGAAACTCTTACTGGTGGATACGATGTTCTAGCAAATGGTACAAGATTTAAAGGTTCTCAAGGAGTTTATACAACAGGCGATTATTGGTTTGTAGATATGGTTGCTGGTATTCCAGAAACTCAAAATCCAATCAGAACTTCTAATGTTCGGAGATATTAATGGCAATAATATTTAAGCCAAATCATCGTAGAGTTGTTGATGCTCTTACTGATATAATTCAAACAGAATATCAAGGTACTCCAGTTTTATTTGAAGAGCCTTCAAGATTTTTGCATAGATCACCACAATTCTTTAGTATTATTCCTGGCGATGCGACATTATTACAAAATTATTCTGGTGGATCATTGAGAGAGTATCAAGTAGCAATTAGATATTATTTAAGAAAGCCAAGATTAATTAATTATAGAACAAACATATTTGATTATATGACTGATAGAGGTGAAAGGCTTACAAGATTAATTAATAATAATACTAAATATGAGGATAGCATAAACTCTTTTGGTGAGATTGAATCAACCTTTAGCACTCTAGCAGATGCTTTTAGTTCTATCGTAACGTATAGATGGCATAATGGTAGGATTGAAGATATTGATTATGATCCATCTAGGTCTGATGCTGAAGACAAAAGAGATTTACAAATTTTTGAAGCAAATTTTTTATGTAATGTAATGGAGCTAACTTAATGAAATATAAACAAGGAAAACTTTTCAAACGAATTACGAAGTCGCAAGACTATCATCGTATTGGAAAAGAAAATTGGGAAAAATTAAAAAATAATGAATCAGTAGATTTTGAGCCATTGAAAGAATTAGTGGATAAAGGCTATCTGATTGAAGAAAAAAAAGAAAACAAGAAAGGAAATAAATAATGGCAATTTCAGGTCAAGTTTATTCTGGTAAAAAATACCAAGTCTTGTTAGGTCGTCAGACTGGAGCTTCGTCTGCCGTAAATATGGGTACTGCTGGATCGACTAATTCAGAATTTGTTGAGTTAGACATGGCATCTGTTACCGATATTGACTTCGCAGGTGGTTTAGTAACTGATAGAACTTTAAGAACAGGACAACAAGTTAAAAAAGGAACAGATCACTTTGTAAGTGAAAAAGGCTCAACAAAGTCTTTTAACTTCGAATGGGTATGTTCACATAAAGAAGGTGTAGCTATGCTTCTGGAAATGATTACAGAAGATACCTCTTCACCTTTTGGAATTGCTGGAAACCACGAACCAGCGATCTATAAGCATGGAGCTTCAACTGGAAGTCTTGCTACTATTATTTTAAAAAACTTAGATTCTAATAAAGCTGCAGGTCAAGACAGAGTTATGCACTCAGCAGCTCTCACAAATTTAAGTTTTCAAATGGATGCAACTAGCAACGGAGGTAGGCTGATAGCTTCAGGAACGTTTGTTTCGGGCTATAATGTTTCAACTGCTGCTTCTAGCGTTACGAATACACACGCACAAACACCATTTGTAAAAACTTTACACGACTGCACTACTAAAACAGTTAATGGTTCTGATGTAGTTGTAAAGGCTTTTAGCATTGATATAGCAAATCCAATGGCAAGAATAGGTTATCAAGGCTCAGATGCAGAGCCAGAAATGTATTCAAGATCAGGTGAAATTACTTGTGCTGGTTCTATTACTGTTTTATATGATACTACAAGTGATGGATTTTTAGCTGAGTTTTTAACAAATCCTGCAGCTGGAAGTGGAGCTGCTGAATCACCAATTATATTATCAGATAATGCAACTGTTGGTGATGGTAATTTTGCTTTTGAGGTTTTACAAGCAATATTTACAGGTCACACTTTAAATATGGAAGGTGCTGAAGAAGGTATGATGCTTGAGCTACCTTTTGAAGGAACTGCAATCGCATCAGAAAATCTATTTCGTGTCGATATAGATTAACTAAAAGAGGAGAAGAGAAAATGATAATAAAAGCTCTTGGAAAAGAATATAATATAAAAGATATAACATACAAAGAGCGTAGAGAACTCCATAGGATAAATGCAAAAGCATTTTGGAATGGGAAAGTAGATCCTGATAATTACTATGATATTCTTGAAAAAGTTTATGAAATATCTGGTATTGAAGAAAAAGATGTATCAGATTTAAGTATGGTTGATGTTGATACACTTCTTCAAGAAATATTTACAGTCTATATGGGATTATCAAAAAACGAAGATGGGGATTGAGTTTTTTTGTTTGGGCTTCATATTACAAACTTGAACCAATCGAAAGATTTGAAAAGTTTCCGTATAAAGCTCAATCCCCTTTAACAACTAAATGGAAAAAATTTAAAAATGAGGCGAATATTTGGGAAGAAGTCGAAGCTATTTCTGAACTTGCTAAGACTTCGAAAACAAGAACTATTGGCCAACTCTTATATGATCTTGTTCCATTATTCGCCTCACCAGATTTTTTTACAAAAGACTGGATGCTTGATATTATGAACGAATATCATTGGATAAAAAATTGGAATGTTTCTCCAGGTTATCTTGATAATATCTCTGCATTTCGTTTAGATTGTTGGAGTATAGTTGAAAACGAATTTAATCAAATAAATAAATCAGAAAGTCAAAAGAATGTCAAGACAAATATTTGATATTTTATTCAGGACAAAAGGTGCTGGAAAAAGCAAACAAGAAAGCGATGAACTTGGTGGTTCGTTAGATAAACTTGCAAAAGTAGCAAAAGTTGCTGCTGGTGGTTTTGTATCTTTTCAAACAGCGTTAAAAAGTGTTGAACTTGCAAAATTAGCAGCTCAAACTGAAACTGTTAGAAAGTCTTTCAATAACCTTGCAAAAGAACCTGATAAAATGTTGCAGTCTATGAAAAAAGCAACTGCTGGAACTATATCAGAAATGGAGTTGATGCAAAAATTTAATGAAGCATCTCTGCTTGGTTTACCACTAGAAAGATTTGATGAAATGCTTGAGATTGCTAGGGGTGCAGCTCAAGCTACTGGACAATCAATGGACTTCATGCTTCAATCAGTCGTTGTTGCTTTAGGTCGTCAATCAAAATTAATGTTAGATAATCTTGGTATTATGATTGATACACAAAAAGCAAATGAACGTCATGCTGAATCTATTGGAAAAGTTGCAAATAAATTAACTGATCAAGAAAAGAAACAGGCTTTTGTAAATGAAGCATTAAGGCTTGGACAAGCAAATCTTCAAGCCATGGGTGGTGTATCTGAAACAAGTGTAGATAAATTTGCAGCACTAACAGCAGCATTTACAGATATGAATACTGCTATCGGTGAAAAATTATTGCCATCTATTTTGCCATTTGTTGAAGGATTAACAAACTTAATAACAATACCAATATCTGAAAATATAAGAAACCAAGCTACAGAGTTTAATTCATTATTTGAAATAGTTGAAGATGTAAATGTTGCAGAATCTACTCGAAATATGGCAATCGATACTCTTAATGAAAAATACCCAGAGCTTTTAAAAAATATAGACTTGCAAAAATCAAATGCTCAAGAATTAGCACAAGCTCAAAAAGATGCAAATATTGAGTTTGAAAAACAAATAAAATTACAAGTTGCTCAAGAAGAATTAAAAGAACAGCTGAAAGAGTTAGTTGCAGCTGAAAGAGAATTATTTAATTTAAGAAAAGAAGCAACTGATCCATTAACTATGTTAAGTCAAGGTTCAGGAAAATTTGTTCAAGAAAACGATAGGCTTAATCAAAGATTAGAAGCTCAACAAAGATTAGTAGATAATTTAAAAATTGAATATACTGATTTAAATGCAGCATTAATTGAGCAAGGATTCACTATAACAAAAAATAATGAAGTATCAACTGCCTTAGATGAAACCTCTAAGATAATGACAGAAACTTTTGCTGGTCTAGGTGAAATTGATGTATTTACTGAAGAAGACGTTATGCTTATTGATGCAACAGCTGATGCTGTAGAAAATTTAACAGTAAAAACGAGTAAAGCAGCAGAAAACTTTTCAAAAGCTCAAAAAGAAAAGAAAGAATTTTCTCAGGCATTGAAAGTTGGTGGAGAGATGTTTGGAACCTTAGGGGGAATAGCAACTTCTACTTCTTCTTTGTTAGGTACTTTAGCTGGTGCAGATAAACAAAGACAAATACAGGCACTAGAAATAGCTCGAATCGCAGCAGTAGCAAATATTGCTCAAGGTATTACAAAAGCCTTAGCACAAGGTGGTATTTTGGGATTTGCAACAGGTGCTTCAGTAGCAGCTGCTGGTGCAGCACAACTTTCAACTATATCTAATCAAATTGCTGAATTACAAGCAGCTCGTTTTGGTATGGATGAAATGGTTACTAAACCAACTTTAATTTTAACTGGAGAAGCTGGGCCTGAGAGAGTACAGGTAACTCCTGCAGATAGACCTGCTTCAAGAGGTGGTTCTGGTGTAACTCTTAATTTTAATGGCCCAGTCACAAATAAAGAATTTATAAGAGATACAGTTTTACCTGAAATAGAACGAGTACAAAATTTAGGATTAGCATAATATGGCTTTAAGTCAAGGCTCATGGTCACCAAGCTCTGGTATGAGAGAAAATTGGCTTGTTCAATTATTCGAAACAGATGCAAGTGGATTTAAAGCGTTTTCATTTTATGATCAAACAGTAAATTCAGTTGCTTACTCTGGAATTATTTTGAATTCGCCAAGCATAAGAGAATCAATAAATATTTTTAATTCTTCTTCATCAATAAGCAATCTATCTATTGAATTACAAGATGATTCTGATCTAAGGCAGAATTTATTATTTGGCTCTAATTTTTATTTAAATGGAGATGTAAAAATATTTTCTAATCTTGATACTTCTTCTAGTATAGCTAACTTCAATAACATACCACAAATATATCAAGGAAGATTAGAATCAATTCAACACAACGATACTACAATTACATTAAATATTGTAGCTAAAAGACCTTATGACAACGTATTTGTTCCAAATATTTATAGTGCAGAAAAAGTTCCTTCCCCCTTAGCCTATGGAAATTTTAGTGATACAGTTAGCGATAGAACTGCGACAACTAAATTAAATGGAACTCCTAACTTTTTTAGAAAAGTGCCTTTTACAAAATATGATACATCTGGAATATCATTTATTACAGGTACAACAGCAGAAGATGAGGATGAAAATATTTATACATATTTAAGGAACTATGACGCTTTTGTTCATTATTCTGCTGGAGAAACAGAAAACTCTACAGCTGGTAATGTAAAAGTTAATAAGATGCCAGTTAGTGGTAAGTATATTTATCAAGTTCCACCAGTTTCTTCTACCTCTTCCACAACAAGTACAGAAATAACATTGGCCAATGTAGCTAACTCTTTTGATAATAATGATGCGACTGAAGCTACTTTTACCTTTCCAGTAGGTGGTGTTGCAAATGGTACATATACCCATAAAGAAAGATTTACTTTAGATGATGAGATTGAAGAAGGCCAACAAGCTCATGCTTTTTTCGATGTTAGCAGTTTTAATGATCTTCCAGAAGGTCATGTAAAATTATATTTATTAGATGCTGATAATGTTAATGTTGGTACTGGTACAGAGCAAATATTTACTGGCAACGTATCTAATCGAACTGCAAAAGTTACAGCTACTGGTAATGCTAAAAAAATAGAGGTAGAAGTACAGTTTCAATATTCTTCTGGCTCTTCTCCAAGTGCAGTTGTTGAACTAAAAGAAGTGTTTGCCTTTATAACAAAATTTGAAGATGAGATAGAGTTTGCTTATTTAGGATATAGTGGTGAGCCAAGAGGTTATAAATCATCAACAACAAGAGTTGATAAAATACATGAAGCACATCGATCATTTGTTCATAGTATATTAGGAGTTGATACCGATGGAGCTGGTTCAGCCGATCCAACTGGCTTTAGTGATTTAGATACAGACAGAAGCTCTTGGACTATACGCTACAATCAATTAGAACCATTACCAGCCAAAAAGATTTTAGATAAGATGCAGTTTGAAGGTGGTTTTATTAGCGTATTTGAAGCTGATGGGGATGTAAGATATATCCATGTAAAAAACAGTTATAGCTCTGCTAATCATAGTTTAGATAAAAATGATTTAGCAAATATTCAATATTCACATACACCAATCTCTAATATAATAACGGATATTCTAGTTAATTTCGATCCACATCCTGCAAAAAGAAGATTATACAGAAATCAACAAACAGCATCTGAATCTACAATCAGAAGCAATTATAATATTGCAACTGCTCAAGTTGTTACAGTAAATCTCGATATGCTCTCTGGTGGAATAGGATCGGACTTAACACCATCCACACCAAATGCTGGTTTTATTAATTACTACGGAAACTTGCGTTCATCGCCAAGAGTAATTATATCTGCAGAAGTTGTAAATCCAGCTAAGTTTAATATGGAGATTGGTGATATATGTGAGTTCTCATCTATGCTACCAGCAACTGCATTTAATAAAAGTTTTAGTGGTGCATATTTTATGATTACATCTATTTCAAGAAGTTTAGGAAAAATACAAGCACAATTTACGGAGGTAAGTTAATGGCAATTTCAACAGCAGCTTTTGATGATGGAAGTGATGGAGCTTCAAAAGGAACATTCACACCAGATAGAAACCCTAATATTGGAGTTCAATATGGCACGAATTATGAGGGAATCATAAGAAATCAAGCCATTGGTGGTGAGGTTTATACAGTAGAAAGATTTGGAAAAAGAAGAGGCTGGGCTATGACTTATTCTTTTTTAAATAGTACAGATCAAGGAAAGCT
>CEUO01071440.1_pt1 | contig 10268 bp, 8 predicted proteins | sample 531391 | NCBI WGS metagenome assembly CEUO01 (sample SAMEA2622799, study PRJEB7988) | marine metagenome | isolation source: saline water (ENVO:00002010), including | reverse complement strand
GATATAAGAATAGTCACAATACAAGGACAATCATTATTAACTCTTGCGAATGAATATTATGGAGACCCAAATCTTTATTGGATAATTGCAAGAAGAAATAATCTTAATAATACTCTATTTCCTACTATCGGTACTGAATTATTCATTCCTGTGGAAATGGGAGAGATAATGTCTGCACTAAGTAGGTTAAATAGAATATAATGATTTTCAGAACCAACATATCACCCGAAGTACAAAAAACATTATTCAAAAAGATGAAGAGACTATCAAGGGATAGTGTTACTTCTATGCTTGAACCTAAAGACTTTACAGATAATAGTTCACCATGGGGAACAATGTTAAGTAGGGCATGTTGGGTAAGGTGTCACACACCAAGAGTTGAAAAGGATGAAAATGGAAAAGAAACGACTGAATTAATAAGATTAAGTTCGGCATATGATGGTGAGGGTGAAATTAGAAATGAGGCAATATCCACTCAAAATCCAATGGCAAGTCGTAAGGGTAAGAATATCTACACAACTGATAAAGGTGAAATTTATAGAGGTGCTGCAGGTATAACTAATCTTAGTGTTGATACTAAATCATTCTATATGAAGAGTGCAACCGTCAATTTCAAAGTACCAAATCCAAATGAATTTGAAAAATTAGAGAAGGCATTTTTAAAACATGGTAATGTAGTATTTTTAGAGTTCGGATGGGGAACACCTGAAGAAGATTTAACAAACCAAAGTAAAGTAGATTTTGGTACATTTCTTGAAACACAATACCAACTTAATGAGTTAAATGAAAAATCAAATGGTAATTACTATGGGTTATTAGGAATAGTATCAGATTTTAGTTTTAACATTGGTACTGATGGTATTTATGATTGTAATTTTACATTGATTTCAATGGGACGAAATATTTTAGGACAAAGTATACAAAGAGGTGGTATTGATAGGTTAGTCGGTGAAATAAAGGCAAAAGTAGATGACCCTAAAGAACAACTTTCTCAAGAGGACAAAGAATTAGTAAATGACCTTAAAAGAAGTTTTGTAAAATTTGAATCCACAATTGAAAATCTTGGGAAGGTAGTGAGAGCCTATACAGAAGGTAAAAAGGAACAAACAAAAAATGTACCAAATAAGATTACTAAATTACAATACAAATATCGTAATGGTGCATTCCACATTACTGATTGGCCAGGTACTGATTCTTGGCATTTAGGATTATTTGATGATGCAAATGATGGTGAAAGAGGATATGTTAGTTGGGGTTGGTTTGAAGACCAAGTGTTAAATAGATTCTTTTCATTTTTAAGTACAAAAACAGAAACAATCGCAGATGGTGTGATTCCAACAGAACAGGTTGATGGTCATTTTAAATCATCATTCCGAAGTACATCATTTGAACAAGATGAAAATAAAGTATATAAAGAAGTAGAAAACGAATGTAAATCACATTTACATTTAAAATCAATGGGACTCGCATCTGTTATTTTACCTGGTTTTAAAACTCTACCAGAATACGACCCAACAAAAGGAGATAAAGAAAATCTTACTTTAATCAGAGCATTAAATTCTACATTCCCTAATTTTGAAACTGAAAAAAATAAGTATGGTTCTATTAGAAGAATGGTATTTCCTGTTCATATGATTCAAAAACACTTCAAAGGAATAACGAGTGTTGAACAAGGACTTACAAGTTTTTGGAATGCAGTTGCCAGTATGTATGGTGGATTTTGGAACTTCCAAGTAGTCGCAGATGATTACGATACAGGTAGAATAGGAATAGTTGAAATGTATGGTAGTAATAGTACTATAAATGTTGATAAAGACTATTATGATGATTTTAAAGACGAAGTTAGTAATTCAACAAAAAACATAGATAATTATTTAACTTATGAAAGTCCTAATTCTACAAATCCAAATAAAATGTTTATGTTACCTTTATATAGTAAAGACTCATTTGTAAAAGATTTTAGTCTTGATGTAAAGATGAGTGCACAAATGGCAACTCAGGCGATATATGGAAATCAATCTTCATTTAAAACATCAGGTGGTAATATGGGACAAGGTATGACAGATTTGGGTGTTCGTGCTATGTCCATGTTGTTTAATGACCAACAAATTAATCAAGGTGAACAAGAGGTATCAGAAGATAAAGTGATGTCAAACATTGCATTTCCTGAACAGATATATGGTGTTAAAATTGGTAGTACATTTGTAAAAGACCCTAAATCTAAAGAAATAGATAAATTAAGTGTTAGTTCAGAACATTATATTGACTTTACACAAGTTCCTGAAATTGATAAAGACACAAATGAAATTATTAATCGTAGTAAAAAGAAACAAAGAGAATTAAAAGAATTAACCACCGAGGAATCAATAGAGGAGTATTCAAAACAACTACAGAGAGATGGTAGTGTTTTGTTTTGGCCTTTTGATAGTTCAAGGTCGGATACTACTGGTACTGCCATTTATGGTGAGAAACATGGAGAGATGATACAATATTTTCGTCAAGTTCATACTCACATGATAATGAATTATCCTGGAGCTCTTGATGATAATAATAACATGAGTAACCCACCTGCATTTTATGGACACATACCAATGACACCTATAAAACTCTCAGTAACTATTGATGGTATTGGTGGAATAAAAATTGGTAATTTATTCGTAGTGGATTATTTACCACAACAATATCGTGAATGTACACATTTCATGGTAACAAAAGTTGGTCATGATTTATCAACATCAGGTTGGACTACTAAGATAGAAGCAGTTATGCAAATCAGTATGACACAATTAACAAAGAAAAGATTAATTAGTGTTGATGATGAAAGAAAAGTTGTATTTGCAGTTATGGCAGATAGTGTTGATAAAACATATGAAAATTATGTTAAAGAACTTAAGAAAAAAGAATTAGGAGAAAGTTCAGAAGTTACAATTAAGGTTGAAGATTCAACTGCATCAGTTGGTAGTACAGAGACAATAAATCAAGATATAGAAATTGATGGTGAGATTGAAACTTTCAAGATACCATTGAATACCACATCAATTGAGAGCACTTCAGTTCCACTTGATTTTGTATTTACAGATAAATTAAGTGAGTATGATAAATACAAAGATTTAAGAAAATCGGATTCACAAAATCAAGAAGGTAAAAATGAGGATGGTGGTGATGTACAAGAAGAAACTGAATCTTCATGGTGGAAATTTTGGGAATAAAAAAAATCTATTTTGAAAAATAATCAATATATTTATTAATAAATTAATGAGGTTATAAATGAAAGTCAATATACTTGATAAAGGATATATAGAATTAGTGGATACACTTGGTGATGACTTAACACCAGTAAATGCCGCTCGTGTATCATTTGGTGGTAGAAGTGAAACTTTTGAAAACAAAGATAGAAAACTATCTAAATTCTTAATCAAACACAAACACTTTAGTCCATTCAGACATCAACATTGTATGTTTATAATTAAGGCACCTGAATTTGTTATGAGACAATGGTACAAACATGTCGTTGGTATTGAAACCACAAGTAATCATCCTACTAAAGACCATGCATGGAATGAGATTAGTGGTAGGTATGTTCCATATGATGAGTTCTATGAACCAACAGAATTTAGAAAACAATCAGAAGATAACAAACAGGCAAGTGATGGATTGATTGAATTACAAGATAGTACAAGAAAACTATGGAAAACCACACAAGAAAACTCTATATCTGCCTATAATGAAATGTTAGAAAGAGGAATGGCAAAAGAACAAGCTCGTAGTATATTACCACTTACGGTCTATACAAAAGTTTGGTGGACTGCATCATTTCAAAGTATTATGAATTTTATAGAATTACGAGATGAACCTACTTCACAAGTAGAGATTCAAGATTACGCACGAGGGTTGAAAGAGATTATGTTAGAAACATTTCCTGAAACCACTAAATTATGGAGTGAAATTTATTTAGATTAATGACAGGTTGGATACTATATAAAAAAGACATCAATGAGTCATACGAGACTCAGAGATTAGTAGAGGAGTTTGAGAAACAAGATATCAAGATTCATGTGGTGAATCCACAAGATGTAGATATATTGGTGGATAGAGAAGATAGAAAGAGTATCAGAGTAAATGGTAAGTCAAGAATATTACCAGATTTTGTAATTCCAAGAACAGGTAGTGGAACAACTTATTACATTAAGGCAATTATTCGTCATTTAGAGAGAATCGGTGTAATACTTATTAATGGAAGTTATGCAATAGATAATGTTAAAGACAAGTTATACTCACAACAAATACTTGGACAATCAAATCTACCTGTTCCTAAAACTATGTTGGTAAAACATCCAATTGATGTAGATTTTATTCAGAAAAGTATTGGGTTTCCTTGTATCATTAAAACATTAAGTGGTTCGTTTGGTGCAGGTGTGTTTATGGCAGATAACAAAACACAACTAAAACAATTATTAAAGATGGCAGAAATCACCAATGAGAATTATGATATTATCATTCAAGAATATGTGAAAGATAGTTATGGAAAAGATTTAAGAGTATTAGTAATTAATGGTAAAGTAGTGGGTTGTATGATGAGACAATCTATTGATGATGACTTCAGAGCAAACATCACTCGTGGTGGTGAAGGTATTCCATTTCAGATATCGGAAGATATAGAATGGATTGCAGGTGAATCATCAAGGTTGTTAGATTTAGATATCGCAGGTGTTGATTTATTATTTGATAATGGTGGATACAAAATCTGTGAGGTAAATTCATCACCTGGTTTTGAGGGTATGGATAAATATTGTAATACAAACATTGCAGAACAGATAGTTACTTATGTAAAATACAAAATAGGTTAAATGGTTATAATAAATTCTAAGGAGAAGTGGGAGTCTTTAAAAAAGAGATTGAAGACCCAACACTTCATCTACTTACAAATGTTATCGGATGTGAATAAACATCCAAAAGAGAATCGTGTATCGTGTTTCTATATCAGAACAATACTACGAGAATACATCGTGCCTGTTAATCATAATGAGAAGTTCGGAACCATAGAAACACTTGATGTTGAGGATAGTAAAGTATGTGTGAGTGATATGAAGTCATTTCTACATAACTCAATGATTGAATGTGATAAAGTATTTGGGTTAGTGGATATGAATTGGTGTCACTACATGAAAACAAATGAACCATACGACATGGATAAACATTTAACCAATGCACACCATTGGTATTACAGAACACATTATGATAAAGAGAATATCAATGATGTGATTCCATTGGTGAAACATGGTGAGTATTTCTCAAAGGTATCTATGGATTTATTAGGATACATGGAAGACAAAGATTATTATGACCAAAGTATCTTAGAGGTTTTATCTGATGTAGAGAAGAATGGAATCCAAACTACAAATGGATTGGTTTATTCAGAATATAATCCCTACACATCAACAGGTCGTCCAAGTAATCGTTTCGGTGGATTGAACTTTGCCGCATTGAACAAGAAAGATGGTAGTAGAAAACAATTCATCAGTAGATTTAACAATGGTGTATTGGTGGAGTTTGATTATGATGCCTATCATCCAAGGTTGATTGGTGATAAAATTGAGTATGAGTTTCCAAATGGTAGTGTTCACCAACACTTGGCAGACACTTATGGATTAAGTTATGATGATGGTAAGGCATTGACATTTAAGTATTTGTATGGTGGTATCACAAATGAGATAAAAGATAATCCATTTTTCGGTAAAGTAGATAAGTATGTTCAAGACCTTTGGAATCGTTGGAAAGGGAATAAAATCATAAAATCTGATATTTATAATAGAGAAATAAGTAGGAAGAATCTATCTGATATGAATCCTAATAAATTATTTAATTATATGATTCAATTGATGGAGACAGAAAACAATATGTTGGTATTAGAAGAACTTTTACCTGAAATTCAAGATGATAAAAGTAAATTAGTTCTTTATAATTACGATGCATTTTTGTTTGACTTTGATTTATCAGATGGATTAGATTACTTAAACAAAATAAAAAAGATACTTGAACAAAATGGAAAGTATCCTACAAGAGTCTCAATGGGTAGTAATTACCATGAGATGAAAGATATAACGGAGAAATTTAAATGATAAAATTATCAAAACTTATCAATGAGAAAGATGAAGGTTTGAGTAATCCAGTTGTACCAAAAATAGACTTTAATAAACCAACCGTAATACATATCTCAGATGAAGAGATGAAAATATTACATCAAGACAAACGATTAGAAAAGAATGGTATCACAATAATATTTGGTGATGAAAAACGAACTAAATAAAATATTAACCGAATTATCCTATCGTGTTAAAGATGGGGTGCCTAATTTAAACAACGAACAACACTTAATTAAATTGTTTGATGTGTTGAAAGAGTTTAACTGGCCAATAGAAGCACGCGTAGAACTCATACAGAATCTTACTGAATCTGAAGCAGGTGACCAAGCAAAGAAACTTGGATTAACACATATGGGATTTGGTAATTATGGTAAAGATGATAAAGTAACTCACACTTCAAAAGATGGTGAATTAGTTCCTGTCGGTGGAAGTGGAGGCGATGATAGTGAAAAAGGTGAAAAAGAACAACCAAAAGGTGAAAAAGATAAGTCACTAAGTGATGTTGATAATGATTATTATCAAAAAGATGTAGAACCAAGTGATGAGGAATATGAAAAGTCTAAACCTGAACAACAAAAATTAAAAGAGGGTGAGAGTCCAACAAAGTTACCAGATGATATATTTGGTTCACCATCTAAAGTTCCAAAGAAATATATTAAACTTGTAGAAAGATTAATCAATTCAAGATATATAAATCAAACTACACCACCTATCACATCAATGATTAATGCATCAGGTGCAGGTAAGATACAGGCACAAGCTGCAGAGGTATTATCTATGATTGGCCCAACACTTAATGATGATGAGATGAAAAATCTTATGGACACAATCAGAAAACATAATGAAAAATTACCACAACAAATGAAAAAACTAAAAGATGGAACTTTAGTTCCATATAAACCACCAAGATATGAAAAGGGTAGTGAACCTATATTATCAGAGGATTGGTTACAATCAGTTGAAAGTGTTCGTGGTGGTATAAAATCAAGATTGGATGCAACTTATGGTGAGGGTAATTGGGAAGTTCAAAATGGTGCATGGGACTTGAAAGGTGATGTGGAGGCGATGGGACTATCAGACTATGGTAGAAACAAAGGATTCTCTACTGATATGTATCTGAGAGTCAAGACACCAGATGGTATTGTATTAGATGAAGTTAGTTTGAAAAAGAATTTGGATATATTTTTATCACAACCATCAGTAAACGCAGTTGATGAGTGGGGTGTTGTTGAAGATAAAAAAGAATATGATGAGATTGTAAGAAAGAAACAAGAATTAAAAAGTGCAGGAAAAGATAAAGGTAAGGAATACAAAGAACTAACAAAGAGACAGAAAGAAATATTACAGAAATCAAATGATAATATACCTGAAGAGGCAAATCCTAAAAAGTTTAATGAAAAAACAACACAAAATGCATCTAAGTTCTTTGAGAATGTATCTGAAGAACAACATGGTAAGATACAAGATTTAGATGAAAATGATGATGAGTATATTACTAAGTTATCTAAGATAACTGGTCAATCAGAATCTTATTGTAAAGTGTTAGTTAAAACGATGAAGAGTTTAAAACATCCATATAGTAAAGAAGAATTAAGACAGGCAATGATTGATAATGGATTCAGTGCGAAAAAAACTACAGGTAAGTATCAAGATAAATTCTCAGTAATGATGATGAGAACTTTAGGTGGTGAACCAATTAATGATGAATCTGCAAAAGAAGAACTTGATAAACATTTACAAATAGGAAAAGATTTTAATAAATCATTTGTAGAGAACATGGTGAAAGAACCATATAAATCAGGTGTAATGAGTACCATTAGAGAAAAGTTCCCATTGAAATCCCTTATGGATGGTGAGGAAAAAATGTCATTGGGTGGTGTTAATGCAGACCCAGAAGTTATGAAAGAGGTATTCGGAACTACTGATTATGATGAGGTTCAAGAAAAATTAACTATACAAGGGCCAGATGATAATGGTGAATATCAATTAGTATTTCAGGCAGAAGTAGGTGGTGATGTAGTTCCTATTTCTACTATTGCACCAAGACAAAGAGGATTGGGATATGAACCTGTGGTTAACTTGGAAATGAATCTACATCCTGTAATGAAAGAAAAGTTATATTGTGCCAACAAGAAAATCGGTAGAGATGTACCAGAGGCCGAACAATACGATAAAAAATATAAGTGTGAGGTATAATATGAGGACTCAATTACTATGTACATTCACTAAACAAGACAAACTAAATGAATCTATTGATATCATAGTTTCTTGTAATAAAATTTTATATGATAAGGTTTATGTCTTTACAGATGTAAATGACCCATCACAATTGTTATGTACTTACAATGTGGAATTCAATGAAGACTTTCAAGAACCAACAATAGATACTATATCTCTTCATAGAAAGAAACAATCAAATACACTCTACACAATCAATGCATTGAATGAAGTTATTCGTTCAAAGAATAATGGAATCTTAGATAAGAAGTTTATGGTTGATTGGGATGAGTTTCAAAACACATTATTATTAACAAATGAAAATGGATTAACAAAGATTCCTACAAAGATTCATTCCATTATTGATGTTAATGACTGGTTAAAATAAAAAAAATAAAAAAAAATTAAAAAAAAATACGGTTTGGGATTTTTCCAATATATATATAAATATAACTTACTTAATTGGTCTTAAGTAAATTAGTTTTTTGAAAATTTGAAATCAGAAAGTACAAAGAGTAATTAACTTTGTATGGGATTGACCGAATAATGGGTAGACTTTAGAAGCCCATAAGGTAATCTGAAATGAGTTTGTGGTGAACCTACTGAGGTTAAAATAATTTTGGTAGTTGAGACATCAATCATTTAATGTACTTGAAGATAAAACAATAGAAACGATTCTATTGACCTTGTTGTGGGTAAGGGTAATACTGAAATCCCACTTTATGACTGAATCAATCTAATCTTGGAGAGATAAGGTAATAACACAGAGGTTGTACTCACTTCAATGAGATTAACCATCTTGAGAAGAATCATCGTAACTGATGGGTGTTAGGTACAAGGTATAAAAAATCCAAGCTTCAAGTTGTAGGTAATCGTTAGTCCTACATCCCCATAGATTTCATAAACTTAAAAAAATGGTCACACGATTTTTAGTTTCCACCTTATATACAAACTTAAAAACAAGATGACCATTTTTTTTGCAAATAATAAAAATAAATCCGTTTTTTACAAATATATATGATATATATTATTGTATCAAGGTTATACTTGAATACCAATTAACAATTAATAAATTAACAAATAGGAGATAAACAATGGACTTAAATGCTATTCGTAAGAGGTTAAATCAACTTCAAACAACAAACAACAGAACATCAAGTCTTTGGAAACCACAACCTGGTAAAACTCAAATCAGAATCGTTCCTTATTCATTCAATAAAGACAATCCTTTCATTGAGTTATTTTTCCACTACAATCTCAATAATCGTTCATATCTTTCACCAATATCCTTTGGAAGACCTGACCCGATTGAAGAGTTTGCACAGAAACTTCGTGGAAGTGGTAACAAAGAAGACTATCAGTTGGCTCGTAAATTAGAGGCAAAAATGAGAACTTTTGCACCTGTTATCGTAAGAGGTGAAGAGAAACAAGGAGTAAAATTTTGGGGATTCGGTAAAACCGTATACCAAGAATTACTTTCTGTAATCGCTGACCCTGATTATGGTGATATTACAGACCCAGTTAATGGTCGTGATGTTGTAGTTGAGTTCATATCCGCAGAGGAAACAGGAGCTAGTTATCCTACAACAAAGATTAGAGTAAAACCTAATCAAACACCAATTTCAGATGAACCTGAAATCTTAGAAAAGGTCAAAGAACAACAGGACATTCGTGAGATTTATCAAGAGTTATCTTATGATGACTTGTCAGGTGTATTGAATGAATGGTTGAACCCATCAGAGGAATCAGAGGGTGAATCAGAAACTCAAGATACCGTAACAAGTTCTGAATTAGAGTCTTCTAAAGTGAAAGACACTTCAGAAGCTTTTGATGAATTATTTAATTCATAAATTATAACAATATAGTGTGTGGTAACATACAAGAAAAGTAGAGATGGGTGTTATTGTA
>CEUO01094512.1_pt1 | contig 10305 bp, 6 predicted proteins | sample 531391 | NCBI WGS metagenome assembly CEUO01 (sample SAMEA2622799, study PRJEB7988) | marine metagenome | isolation source: saline water (ENVO:00002010), including | reverse complement strand
TTGTCAAGTGCAAAATATGATTTTTCTCGATGATTTTCAACACTGCCCACTGATACTGAACAAATTCTTGAATGCTCTTTTGGTTTATGAGTTGTTCCCATAATTGGTTTGGTATTGTTAAACCATAAAATGTTCATAAGTACATTAGCAATTGATTCGTTTACATTTTTATAATATTCAGACAAACTTCCTTCTCCAACAACATCTCCCATGGTTTTGTTATCAAATAGCCATAAAGAATGAATCATGCCTGATCTTGCATACTCTTGCAAGACATTGTAGACAACTCTATGTTGTTTTCTTCTTATATCTGTTAAGAAGTAGCGTTCAGGGTGAATGTATATTACTTTGACCTCTCGATCTTTTATTTGTTCTAAAATTGCTAAAGTTGCTCCAGAAACAGTTGATGCACCGGTTAGAATCAGCCACACATCTTGTTCTTTCCCTAATCTTAGCTTGTTGCCTAGCTTTGGTACATTCTCTTCGTATTCTTCATGAGAAGAACACACAGGCAACCCTTTTCCACCATCCAACACTGTTGTTTTGATCCCCTTTGCCTTTGAAAGAATTTTACATATATTCTCTCCACAATTTCCAAGTCCAATAACGTGCATTATAAATCTCCTTTTTATTTTTTCTTATTTGCGTAGTATGGGTTCTTACCAGATGCATGATCTGTTGCATCAATAATTGATGCAATCTCAGGAAATTGTTCTTTAAGGAAATATTCTATTTGCCCGTATAGTGTGTCCTTAGATGCACTACATCCTTGGCATCCACCTCCCATCTGTACGATTAAAACCCTTTCTTCATTATCAAATTCTAATATTCTAAGATGCCCATTGTGACTCTCAAGTGCTGGGTTGATTTCTTCATCAACAAATTTCTGTATTTCGTCTTGTGTCATTATAAATCTCCTAATGTTTTTCCAACTTTCATGTTAACTCTAAATTTACCTAGTTTTGTATTCTCAAAAATCTGCATAATTTCTTTTATCTTATTCTTCTCTGAGAAAGGTACGTCCAATATTATAGAGTCGTGTATGAGGAAAGCTACGTTTGTTTTGAGTCCTCTACAATATCTGTGGATTGCGTATGCTCTATCGAGGAAGTTATCTGATGACGTTGATTGTATGAGGTAGTTAAGCGAGTGGAAATCATCTGAAGGAATTTCTCTTCCGAACGGAGTCTTGATAATTCCCTGTTCATAGTATTTTGATAACGCATGCGTTCTATCATAATATGGTGTTCTAATCGCTTGCGAGTTCGGATTATAGAGCCAAGCAAAAATCTTTCTCTTCGCATCATCTCGTTCACAATTATTATTAAAAATGTTAATTTTATTCCAAGCATGTATGTCCTCCTCTGGTTGATCATGTCCTGATAAGTTTAGTAATGTTCTTAGTTCTGCTCCGTTGAAATCAAGCTCAACAAAACAATCCCATTTGGGCTTCACAATGTCCCTTATTTCACGTTTTAGATTAAGGATGGGGAAAGATCCCTCATTAAGTCCAAGGCGTCCCGTAACGGTTCCCCAAGGGTTGTAATCGACTCTTAATTGCTTATCCCAAAACCTTTTGGAAAGACTCATTGCTTTTTGGTCCCTTTCAGCATGCCATTTCCATCTTGCTTTGTCAACTCTCATTTCTTGTTGAGCAATTTCTTTACACATCATGTTTATGTTGTGCATTTGTCTGTAATGCTTTGGTTTCTCATTGTTATTAATAACCCACTCTGTAATCTCGTTAACAAGGCTGTAATAATGTTGAGTATCTTTCTCTGGAATTAAATCATAGAAGCAAATGTCTGATAATCTTATTTTAGAAGTCATAAAAGACTTTAAGTGTGCTTTTATCTTTCTTTCTCTCGACTGTAGTCTTTCTTTTAGGTGTTCTGGACATGCGTCGTTGATTGTAGCACCTCCAGCATATATTTTGGCTAATTTAACGTCTTTATCTCCGATTAACTCTGACCAATCCCATGTTGCCTCCAGAGAATTTGGTAAATCTTTGAATCTTAACTTACCATTCGCAAAATATCCTCTGCATTCTCTTTTATCATCAATTATCTGAAATATCATTTATCCTCCGAACGTAATCTCCGTCTTTCTTGGAATGAATATAGACCACCGGGTCTTCTTAAAACCAATTTACGGAACTGTTCATTAGTATAACTCAAAGCTTGAGACTTGTCAAGTGTTTTTTCAAAGATTTCTTGCTTTTCTTGTATCCTGTCGAGTTCAGCGGAAGTGTAGACCGAGTACTCTTCTATGTTCCTAGCCATAATATATAATTTATTATAATATGAATTATTATATTTATTATTATTAATATTATTATTATATTTAAATATATTATAATTTATACTATTACATTTATCTAAGCTTAGTTGTGTTTTATATTTATTTCCACTTACAAACTTTTTGTAACCAGCTTCCAGTACTCTTTTAAGTAATGTTACGTCTCTTTCGTAACATAAAAAATAATTGTTAAGAAAAATGCTATTTGTACTTGACAAATCAAACTCATCAAGATATAATATCATTGCAGGTGAATTTAAATCAGCCACTAACAACCATGGAGTATCCTTTGAAACTGAAAAACCAAATTGCTTTGCAGCATTTAGATAAAATTCTAGACATTTATTGTTTAAGAACAACTGTTCCTTGATTGGATCCTTGTCTGCATCCAGAGTTGCAACGGATATCGCCAAACCAGAAGTATAAATGTTAGACATTTTTGTTCTTTGGAAGTTTGAGAAAGTAATTGGAAATTGAGGACCGTTTGATCTGGTCCAAAACATAAACTCCTCTACCCAATCACTATAATCATTCACTTTATCCTTGTTTACAAAGTCATTAAAGATCCTTATGTATTCCTCGATAAAATCTAGGTACAAATTCTCGGGACTTTCATATGCTCTTAAGGGCTTTAGTCGGGAAAGTATAGGATCATTAGGAATTTGCTTCATTCTGGTTGCTTGTTTCATCTTGTTTTGCAACAAAGTGAATGGTTTATGAACAAATTCAGCTACAAAAAGAGCTTCTTCTTCGTTTGGAAGTAATTTCATCTTATTTGGGTCTGGATATATTGTATTCATATTAGCATCAACTCTTCCATATTGAGTTTTCTCTGCGAAATTAAAGTCTACAACATTTTGAGGCTTTTCTCCAAGCTCATTTTTAAACGCTTGGAGCCTATATTTAGCTCTTTCTCTAGCTAACTTCATTGTGGATGGTGTGTCGTTTATTGCTTTATATTTATTACTCATTATTTATCACCCTTTAGAAATTTGCTACTTATATTACCAGTTTGAGTAAGACTCCTTATTGCAGCTTGTCCTTTCTTAGTAGCTCTTTTAGCAATATCACAATAATTCTTGTCGTTATCCACAGAGGCATCATCCGAACATATATTTGGCAATCTTTGTTGCTCATCTCCCTCTGTTCTTATGCTTGTTCGAGGTTCTTCCCCAGAATGCTCAAAATAACACTCAACAGTAGTCTCAAACTTACCAGACTCATCAATAGAGGAATTAACCCTTAAGACCCTTTGATATCCCCCAATTCCCATTATATTAGAAAGATTTGGATTGTTTACAGATCCGGGACCATCGTTTGGTAATCCAAATTCCATACCTCCAAATCCAAATGGATTGAGATACAACAACATTCCCGGATAGAAGATTGTATTTCCTACCATTGTAATGGTAGATCTATAAAGAGAAGAAAGCTGTAACAAGGAATTTCTACCTTGGGATAACATCCTAGCCTCTCTCTGAAACTGTATATCGGATTTTGAGAATGAAACTGTTTTTAACAAACCTCGATCTTGCCCTATGTATAGATGATGAATACCTTTTTTCTCATCTTCTCTGGGGTCGCCCTTGCCTGTGTTGAACTTTGGTCTATGATGAGGATAAATCAGTAAATATTGAATAAAATCTGATGGTCTTGTGTTCTCTCCTGACTCTACCGAGGTGGGGAGGGGTAGATAGCTCCCATCTGTATAAAATACATTCAAGTCTATAACAGGTACTTTTTCTATAGTCATCATTCTTTCCATAGCCCCTATCTCATCGACTTTTACAGAAGTTATGGGAGCAGTCATGAAAGATAATCTTTTGTGTTGTTGATTATTAACACAAAGCTCAGTATAGATGTCTGTTATAAGGTAATTTGCAAATCTTTTTATAAAGTCCATAAATGAAATGAATTCCAAGTCCTTGTCTATTATCTCTTCTTTATACCATTTGGTAAACACCTCCACTTCAACAGGAATTTGACCTATATTTACAAGAGTTTCATCATCGTCATTGTCATCAAATGGGTTGTCTATTGAAAAGGAAGATAAAATAATTTTTATTTGCTCTTCTCTCTCTTCTTCTCCTTCTTTGTATAAAGAATCTAATAAAAAATACACCATGTCTGCAACGAAAAAGAAGCATATCCTTTCATTATCGTCTTTCTGAGGATCTCTTACATATGAATTAAGAATATGTTCCCATTTTTGGATTTTTATTTTTTTTCCACTTGCGGAAGGAGATGGGACGAACTTTCTAGACTCTGAAACAACTCTTGCTGAACTTTTTAAGCGTGGTTTGCTTGAGAAAAATCTTTTTTTTGTGAAGTCCTTTCGAGTGGCGGACTCTGCGTGTGTGTAAAACAGGCAATTGTTCTTTAATAATTTCTCAATTAAAGATTGGTGAATAGAATCTCTAGAGGCAACTCTCAAAGCATTTATCGTAGCAGTTAATTCCTTCATTGCTTCATTTGTTCTTTTACATTTTTTGCCGGCTTCATTGTAGCTATCAATAGCTTGTTGTTGAGCTTTTTGTGTTTCTCTTGATATCAAAGCGTTTTGGTTGCTTAAGAATCCTTCAATAAATGCTATGTAATTGGCAGAAATCGTAACAGTACCATTGTCTGCTATATTGATTTCGTGGTCTATCAGGTTTAAATAAAAAGACTTATTTAATCTTTCTAAAGCTATTTGTAGCTGACTTGTTGAAAAGCCTCTTTTTTCTAATATACTTCTAAACTCTTTATCTCCTCTAGGTTCCCAACCAACGTCTACCCTAAGTCTGTAGAACTCTGGGTCGTAATGCAATGGAGATAAGGAATTCTTATCCTTTGGACAAAATTTGGTATTTACAAACATATCGACATATCTAAATGTCTCATCTTCAGTGTTACCTTCGTTGTCTATTTTTCCATTATTAACCGTCCTTTCTTTTACAAAATCATGAAAAGATTGAAAAAATAAGGTCAAGTCTGCGTTTATGAATTTTTGCGATGTAGCAGGAGTTTCTCCATCAAAAGAGAAATTAAATGATTTAATCCCAACTCCATCTCCTCGATCTATTGATTTTCCATCAAAATTAACAACTCTATTCGGATCAGTGAAAGACGGAAAAGGAAACTCAAAAGAGTAAGTCTTTCCATCCTTATCTTTGTATATTTTGTAAAATCTTAATCTCGGTCTTAATGCAGAAAGAATATCATTTGTTATATTCATAAAAGGTTTGACCAATTTACCAGTTGGTGTTATAAGTTTGTTTTTTATTGCTAAAGGGTCAATAGAATCTTGAATCATATACAACCTGTTGTCGTGACTATATGTAGAGTGTATTGACCCTATTTTATTTTTGCTACTTTTTAATATCTGATCATAATCTGCTTTTAAATCTTTCATGTTTAGTAACAAACAACATTGTTTATACAATTGTGTTCTTGCTTCAATATCTTCTTCATCGACTATCAAATCATCAGAATCAACAGCAAGACCTGATAGATTGTCATCAGCATTTTGCCTTGCTTGATCTAAAGAATCCTCGACGTTTTGTAGCTGTTCTTCTGATTGTGCGGACACAATCTTCGCTAAATTAAAACGAATCAAGTTCTCTTGAAATGCAAATAGCTTTGGAATTATTGCTATATAAGCCTCTTCCACAATATATTTTTCGTATGTGCCTATAGTTTCAGGTAACTCTTTATCTTCTGGTGTTGCCTCGACTGTTTCCACAAGATCATTAATAAACTTTATGTAATAGCCGGCCACCACATGTTCAGGACCAGTGCGATTATTCTTAAAGAAGTTTCCAAAAGTATATAAATCAACAGTTGGATCGTAATGCTCTTTTAAATCTTCAGGATAAAATGGTATCACCTCTCTAGGTCTTTTATAAAAGAAAACTTCTTCATAAGAAGTTGGGCTGTCATACATGATGGTTGTGATCTGTTTTTCTTTGTCCCTATATTTCAATTGTTCATATGGTACCTTGGTACGCATATCAGTAGAATTAGATCCTGCTATATTTTCCAACCTTATTCCTGATGCTGTGGAATTTAATTTTCTCATGGTAAGATCTATTCTTTGTGACATATCGTTTTCTAAATTTATCCACTCAACATAAGGATTATCGTCGTACAGTATTGTGATTAGGTTTTCTTCTTTTACTTCGTTAGACGTAAGTCCCCAACTTTCGCCCGAATCGACTCCGTTGTCTATAAATTCCCGGATTGCTTTATCAACTCTCTCTTTAAATCTGTCTAATGTAAAGAACTCACTAAGCTTACTGTATTGTTCTTGTATAAATGCTGACTCGCCTGTTGTTTTTACTATTTCTATCCTTAAATCACCGGTCACTTTTAAGGATCTAATTGCTGGTATTTTTGAATATTCTACGTAAAATTTACTTTCTGTTTGAGTCAAACTCTCTTTATCTTTTAGTTTGTTTAAAAGATTGTTAAAAATGTTTATAATACCTGTGTTAAACTGTCTGACTGTTGGTCCGTCTAAATCTCCAGAAATATTATCATTAAAAAAGAAATTATAAATATCGTCGTGCAATAAAAAAGAAAGATCAGATTCATCCTGCTTTAAAGGAGCAGAAGAGGAAATTACTATCAAGCCTTGGATGTATTTTGGAAAAGAAGAGAAACTATACCTGTCTCCAAGAAGGGCACCAAAAGTGGCTTTTTTACCATCAATGGTTAAATTTTCAAATTGCTCAAAATCTATAGCTGATATTTGTTCATCAAGACCTATATCATCAATTAATTTCATAACACCTATAGATTTTGTAAAGTAGAAATTATTTTCTTTTTCTCCATAATAAGAAACGTTACCCATTATCCTAATACCTCCACAGCCAACTGTAGATCAGTTGGGATTCTTATCTCCTCCCCTTCTTCTATTTGAGCTTCTGTGGGCTTGTTATTAAATCTTGCAATTATATACCAATATCTATGATCTCCGTAGTACTTCTGGGCTAACTTAAAGAATCTTTGTCCCGGAACCCAGAAATGTATTTCGTATGGTATCTCATTTATTATATCTTGAGTTGGGTTTGGAAATTTTGGTGTTACATATTGAGATATAGATCTGACTCCTCTGTTCTCGAACAAATCATCATCTTCATATACATCATTTTTAGCTATTATTCTTTTTCTATTTCTACTCATTTTTTATCCCTCAGATGTGAATTTCTTCCAATTATCAGTACCTGCTATCCAACCTTTAGTGTTGTAGCCAAGATCATGTTCATGAAGAACATTAAAAGTACAAGACATTGTATATACTTTTGGATATTGTTTTTGATTCTCTATAAAAAACCCCATTTCCATTGAAGGCGTTATGTTAAAGCCATCAACCCATCCAAGTAAACCATCAGTTCCATTTGATGAAGCTATTAAATTAGCATAAGATAATCTTATTAAAGGTGGTTTAGCTAAAGAGTTAGCAGTTGTGTATTTTATTTTTTCAGCACCTATTGCAGTTGGGCCTTCTGAGATTGTCTTTGGGTTTTTTGCATACGCTGGATAAAGCATCATTGCCAAACCTCTTGTTGCTTTTAGATTACTTTTGGCTTCTCCTATGTTCGCAGCTGGTATTGTCCAACCAAGTGTGATACTTCTTTGTGTGTTTCTGAAAGTGCCTATTGGGTCCATTCTTCCGTATACAGTTTCACTATCCCAATTAGACTGATAGTTATCGGACATCTCAGTTATGAAGCCTTTAAACTCTATCTCAAATGAATTATCTATAGTTGACTGGAACTTTATGACGGAATTTGTTATTACCTCATCAGCATATAATTTGGTTCCATCTCCAGTCTGTGGTATATCTGATAGTTTTCTAGTTGGAAAGCTCATGTTTTAAAATCTCCACCGGCTATATTAATTATTCTATTACGGATAAGATGTTCGTTCTTATTATTTAGCACATCTACCACAGCGTCTTTTACAACTTTCTTAAGTCCACCATCATCAACTCTCAAAGTAATATCTATTTTTGTGGTCATTACTGCTTGAACAGCTTCTTTTAATTCTGTTGTTAGTGCAACACTTCCACCTTTCATTGCTTTTGCTGATGTTCCTGTTGCAATTAGTGCAAGATTCTCAAGTGCATTAGATATTTGTGATGTATCTTCACCAATAGTCTTTTTGATATCTGATATTCCTGTTGCTAATGTGGAAATTGAATCAAATGCGTTGGGACCGATGCTGGTCAAATCAACAAATGATGATATTAAATATCCAATCCCCATTGCAGCTCCGGCAATTGCGAGCCCAATACCTACCAAAGGAACTGCAAATGTTCCTAATCCAGCGGCGGCTCCGGCTGCTGCGGCTCCTACTGCTGCCATAGCAGGTGCTGCGGCAGTAAGTGCTGCTGTCATTGCGGTCACTCCAGCTGCAATAACTCCGGCTCCAGCACCCAAAGCAGGCATACCAGCACTGGCTCCTGCAAATGCAGTCACTAACAATAACACTGCACTTCCTGCTCCGATAGCGTATTTTGTTGTATCATCCATTCCAGAAGCTATGGATGTTAGGAAATCTAACACACCAGATGCAGCGTCTAACAATGGTTGCACAAACATAGCAAATTCAGCCATGAATTGTTTAAACTTCTCAGACAATTCTTCTGTTGCTTCTAATGCTTTATTAAAGTTTTCTTGGATTTGTGCTTGTCTTTGCATATCTCTTTGATATGTTTTGTATTCTCTCATACTCATACCAAATATCTTTTGAGCCTCATTCATATCAGTTATTCCAGCAGCATTTGCAATAGCCATTTGTTGGAACTTATTCATATTTGCAAATGATTCACCAGATATCTGGACTTGTTGTATTAATGTTTCTATTCTTTGGTCTTCTTTCATAAACAACATTTCTGTTGTGGATAGTTGTGTTCCCATCAAAGCATTTAGCTTACCAACTGTTTCTGCGGCTTCTTCATATTTATCAAATTTGCCTGCCATTCCAGCTAGAGTTCCAACTTCAACACCAGCAGCACGAGCAGCAGCGGCCATGTTGCTAAACACACCTACGGCATCCTCGCCATAAACTGCGAGTGTCTCCATTGACTTGTTAAAATCTTCCAAGAATTTTTGAGAATCTCCAAGAACACCACCCATACTTACTAATGATTTAGTCATTTCTATGGCTGATTTTTGTGATTTTCCCATTGTTACTGTGAACACGTTCATTATTTCGGCTGATGTATCTGTTGAGATTCCAATCCTATCCATTAAAGCAACTTGTGTAGCCATTTCTTTTTGAGCTGCCTTTGACGAGTTTAAGAAACCAACCTGAGTTCTTATCAAAGACTGTATCGCTTTAGAGGAATTCTCAAAGGTCACACCAAGGTCGTTTGATTCCATTCTCATCTCAAGCATCATACCAGTGAATTGGTCACCAGTACCTGTAGCGGCAGCCAATGAAGCAGATGCTTCATCAAAAGCTTTTACCATTCCAATTGTAGATTCGATTATGTTCTCAACCATACCAGCAGCCAAGGTTGTAAAATTAAAATGTTTTAGAAAAGAATTGCCCATTATCTTGGCTGCTTCTCCAGAGTTTCGTGCTTCAGCTGCAAACTTGGTCATAGTTCCAAGCAGCCCTTTGTTTGGATCTCCGAAGATAGCGGCTTTTGTTGCAAGGTCGCTAAATACACCATCTGCTGTTTTGGCGAACTTGTTTATCGCTGCTCTGTTCTCATCAAAGGCTTTGGTCTGTTTGAGCATTGCTTCTGTCTGCTCCTCAGTTAGTCCAAGCATTTCTGCTTGGGCTCGTATATGTTCCTCAATTGCTTGTTTTTGGGCCATATATTCTTCTGTTTGTCCTTTGCCTACATCTATGGCTTCTTTTTCCATTGCAAGTCTAAGGTTTAAAAGCTTATAGAGCTCGCCTTCTTGTGCAGTTCTGTCGTTTTGCATTGCTGCTAAATCAGAATTATACTGTATTTCTCTGAGCTTTTCATCATTGGATTGTTTCAAACTTTTGTTAAGTCTTTCTATT
>CEUO01018385.1_pt1 | contig 10324 bp, 7 predicted proteins | sample 531391 | NCBI WGS metagenome assembly CEUO01 (sample SAMEA2622799, study PRJEB7988) | marine metagenome | isolation source: saline water (ENVO:00002010), including | reverse complement strand
AATATCTCCTTTGTCTCCATCTGGGACGGCTGGTCCTTGAGGTCCGAAAGTTGTGACCTTTACTGTCGTTACGTCAGAAACTTGACTAACTGTTACTTTGTTGGAAGTCATGCTGTGTATCCTTGGTTCATGTAAACCACTCCTTCAAGATAATACTCTTTTAATCCAGCAGGATTAGTTAATAACACATCATATCTATATTCTTCTGAAGTGAAAGTGGCAGTTTGGGTATCCGTTAAGGCTATATCTACGATCCCACCTGAACGATTATTGTATGTAATTGCAAAATCTGCTGCTTTACTGGAACGTGCTACGTCCCAAACCTGAGCTTCAACCGTCCAACCTGTAAGGTTAATAGCACTATCAGTTGAGTCTTCAAAAGCCAAACGAAGATCGAAATCAGACCTTCGTTGTATGTTCAGGTCATACGTCCCTGGATTAACTGCCATCGAACTACCACTTTTTTCTATAGTTTACCAAGAGTTAAGTTTTTATTACATACATCATCGCAAAGTTTCTAGGTCTTGCTTCTGTTCCTCCTGATGCTTTGATTTTGTCCTTTGGTTCATCATGGCTACTAGCATCATCATCATTTTCATCTCTAAAGCTGGTGGAACTTGTATTTGTATCACCAGCAAAGGAAGCGTTGCTTTGCCCCCAACCACCACTGACACCCGAACTAGAAGAAGGATAGAAATCGTGACCATGTGATTTGTTTTGGTCAGATTGATGACCACCTGAACCTATAGCTCTTCCACTGTCAGTTCCTTTACCATGATCCCAACCTCTAATAAATTCACCTCTTAAATCTGGGAGATTAAACGTGTTAGACCCATCACCTGCCCCATAATCTGTTCCTATTATCCCAAATAAAATACTGTATGTACTTCGACTAACAGCAGCACCATCACACTCTAAATATCCTGGTGGAACGCTAGTGTTTGCCATACAGAAGACAGCACCAGTAGGGACACCTTGAACTGCTCCAAAAGATAAAGCTCCTGATCCATTTGTTTTTAAAACATCTCCGTCATTACCATCTGCTGCTGGAAGACTGAAAGTAACATTACTGGAAACAGTAGCAGGAGACTGCAATGCCACATAGTTACTGCTATTTGCGTCACCAAACCTTATATCCTTCTGCGCTCTTAATGTTAGTCCGTGTTCATCTATAATTATCCTCTCTACTCCAGCAGTAGAAATTCCAATTGTATTAGCTGCGTCTCTATAAAAACCTGTATCTGAGTCACCATCAAAACTTATAGCTGGAGCAGTGTGTGTAGCTGAATCATCAGTAAGTAAAGCTCCTGTTAGAGTTCCACCTGATTTAAGTAATAGCCCTAAATTATCTTGAGTAATGTCTCCAACTTCTCTAAAGTTTGTACCATCATGTATATGTAATTTATTAGTACTAGTGTTTCCGAAAAGCATGAACTTTTCGTCATAAGAGGCTAAAGCATTAGCATTAGCCCCACTGTTACAGGTGGCAATTGCTTTCAGTGTCGCTTCTATATCTAGCCTTACTACTTGTCCAGAAGCGTCGGGGACAGAGTAACCATTGACTTGAGACATTATTTTTGTTGTTTTACGTTATTCTATACTCCTCTGCCGAAACCTACAGCTTGATAGGTAAACTTTCTATTTAAAGCAGTAGTACCACTAGAGCTATTCATAAACTTAATCGTAAATTTCTTACCTTTATCAGCATCACTTGAAGGATGTGAAATCGTAAAATAGTCACCAGCAGCCATATCCTGAGCCGTTATACCAATTGAAGGCAGGAAATTATTTAGATTGCCTAAAGTACTTGTTCCTACAAAAAACGGTTTATCAAAGGTAATTGTTTTTCCATCTGTACCCGCAGACCCGAAATCATCGGATACACCTGATTGAATTGTTGTCGTACTTTGCTCTGTCCTCGAAGGAAGAGAGGCAGTGTAGCCTAACTGAGAAACATTAACATTTTGATCTGTTTTGTACGTTATTAAAACAGCTTTAAACTGAAAATACCTAGCCTTATACTCTCCATTAACAAAAACATTCCAATTGTCTGAAAAATCACTATCTGACGATCCAGTGTTGCTGGTTCTTACATATATCTGACAGTCAGTATCATTAGCTGCGGCTCCATCCCATGAATCTGTTCTTCCGTCTACATTAGGCCATGTATCCATAGTATCCGTTCCTTCGATAACTCCTACACTTTGAACATGTCTTCTTAAAGTCAGGGTCATCACTTGACCTAAATCAAATACATTTGCAAACGTATAAGTTCCTGTTTTTTGCGTTGCAGGACTAGTAAAGGATGTACTTGTAAGCTTCAATACTCCACTAGCTAAAGTTACATTGCTCTTATTTCCTGAGAACGGAGAACTTAGTAACTCCTCTCTTGTTACAGGTAAGGATTGTTCTTGTTCTGCATCTGGCAAATCAATGATTACACTTGCTTCACCTGCCGAAAATCGTCCACCATCATCTTGAAACTTCACTATATATTCTCCTTCAAGAATAGGAACCAATGCCTCACTTGTATTACCTGCTAAGGCAGTAACTAGATCAACAGAATCATTAAACGAACCCGTACCATCTGTTTTTCTGGAGTGTCGAACATAAACACGTCCTCCATGTAAAACATCTGCATCGGTAGATCTGTTCCATCTAAGTCTTATTTGTTTTCCTCCTACTGGTTCCCCTGTTAAACCTGTTACGTCTGCTGGAATTGCTGTCTTGCCTTGAGCTGCAACAGTAAATTCTAAAGCAGTAGATGATAATTCTAAATTTGAGTTATAAGAGTATATTTTAAAGAAATAGTTTCCAGCAATACTATTATCTATATGAAAATTAGGACTATAAGTAATAACATCTTCAAAATTATTATTTTCATATTTATACTGAACTAAATATTGATTAACCCCTGGCACTGCTCCCCAAGAAACAAATAATCTAGATATTGCAACACCGTTTATAACTACAAGTTTTTCATCATTAACAGGGTCACAAGTATAGCTAGTTGGTGGATCACCTGGAGACACTAGCAGGGTTGTTGTCCTAGCAGGAAGATCTAAATTTTCTTCTATATTTGCATACTTTCCAGGCTTATAAGATAACGCAGTAACTTTATATGTAATACCATCTTGTTCTTCTACAGTTATAACTCTAAATTTTTGAGGTTCTAAAGTGTCACTTGTTAAGAACCAAATTGAATTAACAGCAGGAGTCTCGCTTAATGCAGAACCTAACGATATAACCCCATTATTGATACCTGTTACAGTTCTTTCTTCGACAACATTATTAGCTAAAAGAACTTTTACTTTTTTATTTCCTCCTCCAAAAGAGCCTAAATCCTGATCCCCATCAACAGTTATTGCAGTTGTTGTCGCACTTTTTATACGACCAGATCTTCTCGCCCCACTACGAACTGGATCATTTATATCAATAATAGAACCAGGTCTGATTGCTACTCCGTTTTCTATAGATGTTGTAAAAGCAACAACCTCAGTTTCTTGTTGTTCTGCAAATAAAATAGCTTTGCCTAGTCTTTGCGCTTGACCTCGACTAGTACATGCAAATGCTTTTACGTCTCTCTTTAAATAACCAAATTTACCCTTCAAAACTGTATCTTCTACAAGTTCGAAATCTATCTCTCTACTATCCATATTGTAATAACTTACGGATACAGCAGAGTGCCTAGTTTTTAAAGACGATCCACTATAAGAAAACCCTTCTTCCGTTACATTTGCAAGGCTAAAAAGAAAACTTGCATCAGTTGGTTTGTCCTGAGAAATTGTTACTCTACCTGCTGCCCATATAGGCATACAACGCATAACACTACTTAATTCTTCTATTAAATTAAAAGCTTCTTTCGCCGATAAAATATTAACATTACAACTAAAGCGTGGTTCTGTAGACCCGAAGCCATCGGATACTAAAGCATTTGAATATTTAGAAGCTTCTACAAAACTATATAAATCTATATTTGCAAATAAGTCACTATCTAAAGGATTATCTGGATCGTAATCAGGAGCAATTTGTTCTCCTAGACCATAACGAATACTGGTTAATAAATCTAATAAAACCATTGCAGGACAAGCACACCATTGAGCTGCGCCCATCGTTCCATTAAATATATAATTAGCTGGGTAAATTATTCTTCCTGTTTCACTATCAACAGTAGGTGTTCCAGAGTTGGAAGCACCTGCACCTGGAATCCTAATTTTAATTCCTCTTATTCTATATTTCCTACTTGGTACACTACTAACTACCTTGCTATCTAAAGTTAATACACCATAAGCACTATCGGGGTAACTAGAATGATCATCTTCTAATGCTTGCACTTGTTTTACTTCAAAATCATCCCTTATTTCTTCGTTTGAGCTATTATCCTGTGTTATACGTTTAACTTTTACAATTACAGATCCTTCATCTATTGCTATACCGAGAGATTCTTGAGTGAAATCTACTCTATATGCCCTTTGATATGCATCATTCGTTCTGCCCGAAATAGTGTCTTTTAAATAAGTTCTTTCACCACCCGTCTGGTTGTTTTTATCCGTGTAGTGAACAGTGATCTCTATTTCTACCGACCTTCCTAATAAATCTCCTTTATCGTTAGTCTCGTATAACTGAGGAAATTCAATTGTTACCCTTGCCGCATCTGCACCAATATTTAAGTCAGAATCTGGAATAGGTACTCCTAAATTTATTGTAGAAGAAACAGATTGAGTAGTTGTAACAGCAGTATGAGAAGGAACAACAATATCTGTAGCAGTACTTTCTATTCCTGGTACATGAGTTTGATTTGACGTTCCAAAACGAGGGGTAAAGGTAACATCGGGATAATTTATATGTTGACCTTTTGGATCTGTAGAGTCAGCATCTTTATGTAAAACAGGAGTGTTATCTAAGAAAACATCTTTTAAAGCTGCTGTGTTGTAATTAACTTCACCCCTACCCCATCCAGTAGCATTCGCATCTGCATCTAAAGCTGCTTTTCTTTCTCTTTCGGCTGTTGCCCAACCTTCTATTTCTCCTTCAGAAATTAGTTCCTGAACAGTTATATATTGCCGACTGTTTAAATTGTCTGGGTCTCTTCTTGGTTTCTTAGGTTTACTACCAAATAGTCCAAATAGAGAACCTCTTATTGGCTTAGTCATGCTTGTACCTCTTCTGTTTGAACTGATGCACTTATTACTGTAGACCCTGTAAAAATTTCTCCATAAACGATTGGATGCGTTGTACCTGCTCTAGCCACGTTAGGCGTTCCACCAAAAGCAAATGATATGCGTGGATCACTTTCATTCTCATCTTTAGGGGGAGGAAATAGTATGTTTGCCACACCACCTAAAGCCAAGGCTAATCCTATGTTTCCTAGTGCTGATGACATGGCTAAACCTGCTGTCATTGTCGCTCCTTTTGCCGCTCCAAAACTTGCTCCAGTCCAAGTAAGAGATCCTCCGCCAGTAGCAAAAGCAGCTCCAATCAGTATTGCTCCTAATAATATTTTTCCGAAATTATCTCCTGCTCCAGTTATAACAGGTACAATCTTTATTTCTTTAGCAAATGGATAATCAAGCTGTTCTTCTCCTACTTCATTTCCATCAGTTAAAACTTGATAATATTGATCTCTCATATGACCTCTAAGTTCAGGCCAATTCATTAAAAGAAAACTCATACAGTCACCTGTATTGGTCACATGAGCTTCTAATTCTCCGTATCCAGTAATCTCTTTAAGAGATCCGTATAGTTTAATTGTCTTGAGCATACCTATACCTTCCTCCCGTACATTTTAACAACCATTCGGAATAAGGTTCCTGACAACTTAAACGCCTAGATAAATGATGTAAAACTTCCCCGTTTAAAAAGATAGCGACATGGTTAAGCCCTTTACTGCCTCTATTCATTAGTAGTACATCTCCATTTTCTAAACGCTCTTCAGAAGACAAAGGTCTAAAACCTGCTGACTTTAAGAAATCATCACCTGTCTTATTTCCATCATAAACTGGGTTTTCAAGAAAAGCTTCAGGGGATAAAGGTCTATCTCCATCAATTAATTCAATACCTTTTACTTCTCTATACCAGTCCTGAACAAGCGTATAGCAATCTGTAACACCCCAATGCCAAGTTCTGCCTTTAAGAGGGGCTTTGTACCCTACTGGCTCGTAATAATCCCATTCTTTTGTCTTGGGACTAACAATATGCCAAGGCAAATCGCCAGCTTCGCAACTGATCTTGTCCGATTCACTTGGAGTAGGTGGTCCTGATGGATGAGAGTGTATGACAGCAACTACTTGTCCTAATTCTTCAGCTTTAACGTAATCTTTTGGATCTAAAATAAAGCATTGTTCAGCATTTCCAGCTAAATTTTTACAAGGAAAATAAGATTTTTTGCCTCTAATATTAACAAGTAACCCCACAGATTCTTTAGGGTCTTGTTCTATAGCATGTTGTAATGCCTTCTCTTTCCACATAATTATACGAATGTTCCAATTGAAGGAAATAGAACTCTAGTACATTGTCTTTTTGGTACTCTCACCCCTGCTAAATCAATAACGCTGGCTAGTTCAAACGTCACTAAATCTCTATTTTCTAATGTTTTTCTATCTATGTAATAGATTTCTCTAGGAAACTCTATAGGGGATGGATCTCCATAAGGGTTGGTTAATTTAACAGTGCAAGTTTCTTGGTTTTGAAATCCACCAGTTGATACATTAAAAAATAAGTAATAGGTATTGCCCGACTGAGAAACACTAAATAGCTCATGTTTGCCGTCTAAAAGATTTGTACCAGAAGTGCCATCAAAAATAATAAAATCTCCTTTACTAAAACCAGGGTTTATTCCCGTTATGCCTACTTGAACCATAGATCCAGTTGATGAAAATGTTCCAGATATATCAGTATTAGGTATATCGTCATTCCAAGTAGCAGCATCTAAATACTGCATAAATGTTCTAATTCTTGTTACTTTTGCGCCTGTTAAATCACTTCCAAAAGCAACATCTTTATTTACTTCCTGCATTACAGAAGACATCAAAGATTCTACGTTACTTACTGTTATCTGTGGTCTAGGTAACTGACCTTTTTGAAAAGCAAATCCTGTTGCTTGAACTGGGTATCTTAAATAATAATTACCTTGCCATATAATATTTCCAGTTAAATCTTCGTTCATGCCAGCATGAAACCTATGTATCATGGTGGATTGATTGCCATGTAAAGCAGAATCAAGCTTTACTTCGAATAACTCAATAATTGCATCTGGAGCAAGTTTAGAAAGTTCACCTGCTACAGCACTAATCGCTAACCAAGTAACATCTTCATCTTGAATCGTTAACCCAATTGTGACAGGCCATAAAGGTTCTGCTGAACCAGTAGAACGATTATTTGAATCAACAATAGCTGTAACCTTATACATCAAGCCACTATCGTTTTGTTTAGCGGTAGTAGGTCGCCTGATATCGCCTACCGATTGATTTGTACTAGCTGACCATGCTTCTATTGCCATTAGCTATCTGCTTCAAAGACTTGTCTAAATGTTGCTTGTATCGTTGCTCTATTTAAGTAAGGTATTGATTTGCTCCAAGAATCACAGACAAATTTCCCTGCTGATTCTCCCTCTGGTGTGTAGTTAAAACATTCTTGATCTAACCCTCTTGCTTCTAAAAAATCTTCTATTCTATCTGCATCTGTTTCGGATACTTTAAAAGTTAAAGAATAGCTCTTAGGATTTTGGTTCTTATGTAAACCAAATAGAACTCTTTGCTCATATCCGTCTGCAAAACGTACCACACGTTTTATTGGTACTGAACTTTTACGAACACCATAGGTTGGTTTTATAGATGGGAATGTTTCTGTCATTAGCGTGATCTAGCTAGGATTCCTCCTGGTCTTTGTTGCTTAACTAATTCAGCTTGTACTGCTTCTGCCAGCATACTTCCAAGTTGTTCAGCTTGCCCTGAATCACCTTTAACTGCCGTTCCAGAAGCATCTACGTTAACAACTACGTTTGCTCCTCCCACTGCATGATTTGGAATTATTGTTCCTGCTGAATCTGGTACGAATAATTCTGGCCCACGTTCTCCAACTATTGAAGCTCTACCTACTGGTGGTCTTCCTCCATCGGCAAAACTTCGACCAGAAGGTAATCCAAAAGCAGGATTATCAAAATCTCTTCCATATATATCTGTCCCACCAGTATTAGCTCCTCTAGAAGGAGCTAAACCTTGAGGTTGGAGAAGCTTCAAACCAATCCCCATGATTTGCATTTTTATTTGCTCCGCAATCATTCGTGCCGCCATGTCGGCAAAATGATCTGCTGTCCTTCGGAATAGATTCGCTAATGCCTCTTGCGCTGTCATCGACCCACTTATTATTCCCCTAAAAGATTCAGAAAAAGAGTCTCCTACAGATTGAGACAAACCAACTAATTGATTTAAAGGGTCCATTAATTCTTCCAAAGCATCTCTCGGACCTGCTATTTTTTCGACTATCTCTTGAGAACCTAAACGTCTTAACTCTTCGTTAAATGTTCTCGTAGCAGCAGCTTGCTTGCTTAAAACATCCGAAACAGCATCATCTATATTTTCTTCTTGTAACTTTGCAATATATGGATTTCTTTTCCCTCCTTGCCCTAGTAAAGTTTGCCCCATACTAGAAAGAGTCGCCATGAATTTACGCCTTCCCTTTAATTTTCCTCCTTTTTCTTTTGCTTCTTCTTCTTCCAAGTTGAACATATCTTCTAAAATTTGTCTTTGAGCAGCCAAACCTCCTCTTGCCAATCCAATATATAAAGCTTGATTGGCTCTTTCTTTTCCTATTCTTTTCTCAATTAGATCAATATTTTGAAGCACATCAAGTGTTTTTCTTATATTTTTCAAACTATTAAAAGTAGCCTCATCTCCAAAAACCTGTATTAAATTAATTCTGGCAGCAGCCCCAAAAGCCTCAAAACTCTGAGCAGCTTGTAATGCTTCTTCTTTTGTTACGTTTAACTGTTTAGCAAGAGCATTCATACTACGAACCGAAAACTCAGAATCTCCCCCTGTCAAACGAATTGATTTGTTTAACTTATCAATAGCTTTTCTATAATCTATTGCTTCTTGTATCTTTTGTGCAATAGCAGTTGCAGCAATCGATCCAGCAAAACCAAAAGCTCCTCCTAATGCGCCACCTGCTGCACCTCCAGCAGCACCAGCACCAGCCGCCATGCCACCTTGCCCAAAGAGAAGAGGAAAGAAACCTCCAATCAGTCCACTGCTAACTGCATTGGCCCTTCGTCCAGCAATACCTCGACTATTTGCAAACACACCTTGAGGGTTTGCTGCAGCACCAAAACCTAATCTATTATATAAAGACTGTCTTGGCCCTATAGCTCCAGGTGCGTAAGCAGTAGCATTCACTTGTATTGCTTGAGTCTTTTTAACAGCAACAATTTGTTTTTCTGTTCCTAATAGTTGTTTTGTGGTTTTTAATTCAACTTTTCTCAATTTATCCATTTTTTCTCTATGTCTTCTAATTGATTTAGCAACAGGATCAGATGCACCAATACGCAAACTTGCTCCAGAGGCAACACCACCACCAGCTTCAGACAAACGTGCTGTTTGAAGTTGTAAATTTTTCCCTTGATTAAAATTCCTTCTATCTACTTGATCTTGCAATCTTGCTCTAAATTCTCTTTGCCATGCAGATTCATAAGTAGCATCTCTACTAAACGAAGCAAATCCCGTTCCTCCTCTTTCTAAACCTTGTTGACGTAAAGCCAACCTTTTATTCATTTCATAACGAAACGTATTTCCTCCAAAACCACCTGTATTAACAGGATACATAAAGCTATAAGGGCCATCTCCTCCAATACCTGCCAAACTTTTCCGAGTTGAATATCCACTTCCACGTAAACGTCCATCATTCCGAAACTGTGGGCTACCAGGGGCAGCACCCTGCATACTTCTATATTCAATTAGATCTTTAAATTGCCCCCCAAGCTGAACCCTTTTCTTGGGATCAAGCATTAAATAAGTTTTACCTATCTCTTTGTTTAAACGAAGAAATCCAGTCCTTGCATCATCTGTAAGTCCTTTTAAACCTTTTTGAGCAATTAATCTTGCTTGGTTTAACCCATAAACTGCTTTACTAAAAAGTTCAAAAGTTTTTTCTAAATTATTAAATTTTGACTGTGTAGTTGAAGCTGTTTTCGTTAATAAAGCTAATTCTTTATTTGTACCTTCTATTTGCTTCTGAACTTCTATAAAACCTGTCCGACTTCCTCTGCCTCTACCTGCAATAACATCTAATTTTTTTTCAATACGATCTAAGCTTTGAAACAACCTATCAG
>CEUO01055304.1_pt1 | contig 10376 bp, 22 predicted proteins | sample 531391 | NCBI WGS metagenome assembly CEUO01 (sample SAMEA2622799, study PRJEB7988) | marine metagenome | isolation source: saline water (ENVO:00002010), including | reverse complement strand
GGTGCTTGGGTGTATGGCAACTTTGATATGATGTCCGGTGTGTCCTTCTTGCCTATGTCCGACCATAGTTATCGTCAGGCACCTTATCAAGATTGTACCAAGATAGAATACAATGAGTTGATGAAGAAGATGCCTGATGTTGATTGGTCTAAACTTAGTGACTATGAAAATGCCGATATGACTTCTGGGTCACAAGAGTTGGCGTGTGCTGCTGGAGCCTGTGAGGTGGTAGATATTACCTCAACACCTGCTAGTGCCTAATGGAAGACAAGCGGCAACATTTTGACTGCGAGTATTGCGGTGGCGAATTCAGTGTAGACACTGACTGTAGCATGGATATATTATACTGCGTGTTTTGTGGAGAACCTTTAGACACTTTACAAGATGGCGAAACAGAAGATTATTATGAAGAAATATGAAAACTCAATCTGCGAAAGCAAAAGGTAGACGCCTCCAACAATGGATGCGTGATCTTCTGATTGAAAAGTTAGATATTCATCCAGAAGATATTGAATCTAGAAGCATGGGTGCTGGTGGGGAAGACCTCATCATGGCCCGTGCTGCTAGAGAACGATTCCCCTATTCAATAGAGTGCAAGAATCAAGAAAAAATAAATGTGTGGGAGGCATACAAGCAAGCGTCTGCTAATGCCATTGGTCACGAACCAATAGTTGTTCTAAAAAAGAATCAACATAAACCCCTAGTAGTAATAGACGCAGTGGCCTTTGTAGATATTATGGAGAATGTGAATGGCAAAAAAGATATATGAACCCGATACCTCAACCCCACCTGATGCCGATCTGTACAAGAACGGTACTTTCTTGTTTATGAATGATGTAGATGAGATGACCTGTAAGGATGCGATTGAGTTTATTCTAAAACAGAATATGGAAAGAAAGAAGAAACCATATCTCAAACTAATGATTTGTAGTAATGGTGGTGATGTGCCTCAGGCATTTGCCCTGATTGATGTAATGAAATCATCTAAGATTCCTATTCATACTATTGGTTTGGGTGTAATCGCATCGTGTGGTCTAATGATGTTTATTGCTGGTGAACCGGGTCATCGTGTTCTAACACCAAATACTTCTATTCTATCCCATCAGTACAGTTGGATGTCGTGGGGTAAAGAGCACGAATTGTTTGCTCAAGTAAAAGAATTTGAGTTGTCTACTACCAGAATGATGGAACACTATAAGAAATGTACTGGGTTATCCGAAGATAAGATAAGACAACACTTATTGCCACCAGAAGATGTCTGGTTGTCTGCAAAAGACGCAAAGAAATTAAACCTCTGTGATAGTGTTAAGAATGTTTATTGATAAATAGTATGAAGGAGAGTAATGCTATGTCAAGATATTCAAAATCAATGTCAGAAACTATGGCTGAAGTTCGGGCCAATGAGGAAAAACTTCTAGAAGTTTCCCCACCAGGTTTCAAGGGCACAGTTAAGGCCATGAAGAAACACGATGAGATTGATAATCCATATGCGTTGGCATGGCATATGAAGAATAAAGGTGACAAGGCACATTACAAAGACAAAGATGGACGACCCGAAAAGAAAGAGAAGTATAAAGAAGATGTAGATGAGGCAAACTTGCCACCACATCTTGCTAAGTTCTTTGACAAGAAGGGCAACCCAAAACCTGAAGTGGCAAAACGTATGGCAGCTGGTCAAAAGAAACGAGCAGTCGCATACAAAACTAAAGATGTAACACCAAAGGGTTATGGTCCTAATGAAGAAACAGACATTGATGCTCTCCATGCCGAAGCTCTACAAGAGAATGAGTTATTGAACGAAGTAGAATGGAAGGTAAAACTACGAGGTCTGCCAATGTTTTATGTACCAGCGAAAAGTGCAGGCGAAATACGGGCGATGTTAAGAAAGCAGATCAAGAAGCCTGACGATATCATTTCAATAGAGAGAACAACACCGGCAGCAAAGAAGAAAGACTTTAGAGGTCGGGCACAGGGTCAAGATTCAGAAGATTAACATTGCTAAGGAGTACCAGCAATGTATTTTATATCAGTATTACTTAATTTAACTTTAGCGGGTGCAGTGCCAACTCATGGTTGGATGCAAGATAATAATGCTTATGAAACAATTGAGGCGTGTCAATCAGATATACCAGAGAGAACATTACCAATTCATTATTTCATAAATGAATGGTCAAAAGGTCTTGGCCAAGTTGATGCCATTCAATGTCTAACAGAAGAAGAATGGGTAAAACTTAATGAGGAGTTAGGACACATAAATCCAAAGAAAAATTCAAATAAGAAACTAAACAACAGTCAAACGTGAAACGGAGTATTATATTATGGGTGTAAAAAAGAAACATAAAAATGAAAGTTTTGATTCCCTATTTCGTAGGTTCAAGAAAGGGGTAGAGAAGAAGGATATTATTAACGAAGTAAAAAGTCGTGAATACTATGTGAAACCTAGTATCAAAAAGAAACTAGCAAAAGAGTTCGCACAGAAGAGCGAAAGAAAGAGGCAGGAGGAACAAGACGTAAAGCGTATTCCTGTGTAGAGAATGATTATTGAGCTGTATTTGTATGATAAATTTGATAAGACTGCATTAGACATATTAAAACTACTAGATAAACTGAACCTTCAGTTTTCAGTTGAGACTTTTTCGTCCGAGTTAAGTCTAGAACAGATATCAAAGCAGACCGGTGAGACAGTCAGAAGATTGCCTCTAGTCTTTATTGACGGTAAAAAGATCGGTCGTTATTATGATCTAGTGGAGTTGTTGGTGAACAGTGGTTATATAAATTATCAAGGTGAACCATGTCAGAAGAAATAGATAAGATGGCTAAAGCTCGGGCGGCTAAAAAGCCGCCTGAGTATAAGAATGTCCACCCCGATGTAAAAGCTCTTGATGATGATGACTACCTCAGTCTCAAGAATGTCAAAGAATGGGAGAAACACAACAAAGACCGTGTGAAGGACCTAAAGTATCAGATACGCCGAGCAGATAAGGGCAGAGAAAAAGATAAGTTGGCTCGTGAGTTGCGAGACCGAGAAGCTTATCTGAGAAGCATAGCAACATACCTAGAAAGTGCCACTTGGTTAGACCTATTTTATGGTCCCGACCAGGAAAACCGGATGCGATGGAGGGTTGTAGCACCTGCTTATGATGAAGATGGATTTATGAAAACAAAACCCCTTGACTTTTATGAGGATGTGTGATAGGCTGGTATCCATGAGTAGAAAAAGTTTAGCCTCTATAGTTAAATGGTATAACAGTACACTTGTAATGTTCAATTGTTGGTTCGATTCCATCTAGAGGCTCCAGAATGTGGACGGTTCTATATAAAAAGTGGCCCCGAAAAAACGCGGGCCGGTTTTTAGCACAGAACCATTTTTGCGGGTATCGTATAACGGCTATTACAAAGCGTTGCCAACGCTTAGATGACAGTTCGATTCTGTCTACCCGCTCCAATTTATGATGATGGTGATTTTATGGTATTAGTTGATTTCAATCAGATAGCGATAGGTAGTGTTATGGTGTCTCTCCATAGAGGTGCCGAACTTAGCGAAGATTTCGTAAAACACCTTATTCTCAATCAATTGCGTTTTTATCGTTCCAAGTTCCATGAAGAATATGGCGAATTAGTCATATGTTGCGATTCCAAGCATTATTGGCGCCGTGACTATTTTCCCAACTATAAAGTAAATCGTAAAAAAGACCGTGAAGCGACAGGACACGATTGGGACACTATTTTCAACTGCCTTCATGCTATTCGTGATGACTTAGTTGAATACTTCCCATATAAAGTAGTAGAAGTGTATGGTGCTGAAGCAGATGACATTATTGCTACACTTGTTCGGTATGTCAAGACTAACCGTAAACACCTGATACTATCATCAGACAAGGACTTTATTCAGTTACACGGTAAGAATGTAGACCAGTATAGTCCTGTAAGTAAACGAATGGTCAATGGCAAAGACCCTAAGGCATATCTGCAAGAGCATATTCTAAAAGGTGACCGTAGTGATGGCATACCTAATGTGTTGTCACCCGATGATACATTTGTAGAAGATAAAAGACAGAAACCTTTGAGAAAGACAACGGTCAGTACAATTCTAGAAGCAATGAATGAGCATGATCCTATTGATCTGCACAATCTTGCTAAGTGCCCAAGAGACACTTGGATTCGTAATTACCAGAGGAACGAGGTATTGATTGACTTGGGGTATATTCCTGACGAGTTGATGATGCTGATAAATAAAGAATACAATGAAGCAAAAGTAGGAGAACGGTCCCAGTTGCTTAATTATTTTATACAAAACCGTCTAACACAACTAATAGATAATGTAGGAGATTTTTGAGATGGACGAAACTTACACACCCCTTTTTAGCGAAATTTGCACTAAAGTAAATAACGCAAAAGATAAACCCAAGAAGATTGCTGTACTCCGTAAGTACCGATCACCACAATTAGAGATGTTTCTAAAGGCTGCTCTTGACCCAAACATCGAATGGTTACTCCCAGAAGGTGATGTTCCCTTTATTCCTAACGAGGCACCAGACGGTACAGAACATACTCGGTTAACACAACAGATCGGCATTTGTCATAATTTTGTGAAGATGAACCGCGACCATTTGAATATGGAACCTGTTTACGGCAATCCATCAATAAATACGGCACGCCGGGAAATGATGTTTATTCAGATGCTCGAAGGTCTACACCAGGATGAGGCAAATCTGTTGGTAGTCGCTAAAGACAAAAACCTCAGTAAAAAATACAAGGGCCTGACTGCTAATGCCGTACAGGAAGCCTTTGGATGGGACGAACATTTCGTAGCCAAATAAACCCTTATAAATCAAAGACTTATAAAAAGCTCTTTAAAATCAATGACTTACAGGACCCCTATTTTTATAGGGGTTTCTGTGTTTCTTCTTTATAATCAACCACTTATAAAGGTTGACAAGGACCCGAATTCGTGTTAAGCTGGATAGTACATTAACAAAATGGGAGAAGTCTATGTCCGTAATAATGCCTAAAATCATTGGTTTCAAAATAATGACCCCTGACCTGAAATCTGTTATTTCAGAACATGGGCCTGATGAGTTAGACAAATGCCGTCAACTTATCAGCGATATGAATGATAAGTTTGTTTTGCCGGGCCAGGAAAGAAAACCTGGGCCTGTACTTCAATACGTATTTGATAAGATAGAAGAAGATGAACCTGTACATTGAAGGTTACAGAACGCAGAATAAGAAGTTAGTAGAAGATATTACTAGTGCTGCTTTTTATTATGTGTATACTTTGCTGGGTGGTAGGTCTGCGAGACATATCACCTTAGACATTAAACTAACAAAGGACTTAAAACAGAAAACAGACGCATACGGTTTTTGCCAGATCATGGATGACGTTGACAAACCTCGCGAGTTTGAGATTGAGGTTGACGCATCTACTAGACATAACTTTAGACAGATACTTACATGGATTGCCCACGAATGTATCCATCTAAAACAGTTTGTCAAAGGCGAACTATATGACTATGAAGATGACACAGTGCAGTGGAAAACTAAACGATACAAACTGCACATGGACTATGACAAGATGCCTTGGGAACGAGAAGCATATCGTCTAGAGAATAAACTTTACGACAAATGGGAAGAACATAATGGAACTGAATAGAGATGGAGATGGTTACTTAGTAGACCCTGATGACTGGTCAGTTGATGTTATGTATGCTATGGCAAAGACCGATCACTACATACTGACTGAACAGATGGTAGATCAGATAATGAAGGCCAGAGTTTACTATGAGCAACACAGTGTTGTTCCTCCCATTCGTAAGTTTGCAAAATATATTGGTGAAGATAAGAAATCAATGTTTGATTTGTGGATGTCAGGACCAATGAAACCTATCACCAAATATGGTGGTCTACCTAAACCTACAGGGTGCGTATAATGAATATGAAATCACAGATAGTAACAGCGTTACGAAGTAAGTATGAATCAGAAATTGTTTCGGCGAAAGTAAATCTTGAAGTTTATTTTCAAAACACCGTTGGTGTTGCAGAACACCCAGATGTTATCGAATCTGTAAATGGTCTAATTGAGATTATTGCAGAAGCGGAAGATAAACTGGCGGCATTGGAGACAATCGACAATGGCTGAGGGTCGTTGGGCAGATTGGCAAGTGAGACAGATTGCCGAGAACATGGCAGAGAAACGTCCCAAGAGAACGTGGTTTGAAAGAGAACCTGGTGACTATTACACCAGTCTCAAATCTTGGTCACATATCTGTGCTAGACAATTACATTCGATGGAGTTAGAAGAAAGACAGTTGATTATCTTTGTACATCACTTGGGTATCGAACACGTTGGCGTTCAGACATTCGATCCACAAGACAAAGGTATAAAGGACGACTATCGACCTAACGAAAGTCACGAATTGGAGAAATAATGGAACCATCAGTATCAATTTTGTTTGCTGTGATGACAGTTCTATCACCACTATTGGCGAAACATGGTTACGATGAAGCCGCCAATGTGGATAGAGATGAACTCTATTGTGCCGCAAAGAATATCTACTTTGAAAGTAGAGGTGAACCAGACTTAGGACAACTCGGTGTAGGACAGGTAGTTCTAAATAGAGTAGACAGTCACAAGTGGCCGAATACCGTTTGTGATGTTGTCTGGCAAGAAAAACAATTTAGTTGGACTCACGATGGTAAGAGTGACAGAATAAAACTCTCTACCAAACAAGATCGTCGTGTCTGGATAAAATCAGTTTTCTATGCTGTTATGTCTATGATAGAAGATGATTCTACTAACGGAGCAACACACTATCATAATACAAGTGTAGAACCTTACTGGGCAGAAGGTATGATAAAAACTGCTCATATCGGCAATCACATATTTTACAAGGAGTAAAAATGCAATCAGGAGTAAAAGTAGACATAATGGCTATGTCAAAAGTGGATTCTTATTTTCAATCTGAAGCTCATAGGCTTAACAATGCAGATAGGTACAGACTAAAAGAGAAAGCAAGAAAGTCATATCTATCCAGAGAAAAGAAGTTGTCTCAAGTGCGACAACCCTTGACAAATGATACAGAATAGTGTATCCTTATATAGTAAATACAAACAGGAGTTTTAAATGAATAAATTAGTAATCGCAACTGTAATGTCCGCAGCCCTTTTAACAGGCTGTGCTGGTACATATTCAAAACAAGATACCGGCACGGCTGCTGGTGCTCTTTTGGGTGGTGGTCTCGCCTACGGACTTGGACAGAATTCAAGCAACAAAGAAATCTGGACAGTTCTCGGTATCGGTCTTGGTGCGATGTTGGGCAACCAAATCGGTATGCAGTTGGATGAGCGTGACCGTCTTATGATGGGTCAGAGTTTCCAGACCGCACTTGAACGTGCCCCCAACAATCAGTCCAGTTCTTGGCGTAATCCTAACACTGGTAACAGTGGATATACTACCCCCACTGCTACTCGTTTCACCGCTAACGGCACACCTTGCCGAGAGTTTACCCAGACTGTATATATTGGTGGTCAGTCTCAACAGGCCTACGGTACTGCTTGTCGTCAGGCAGACGGCAGTTGGAAGATTCAACAGTAATGCCACAGTATCGTATGGTAAATCCCGCAACGGGAGAAGCAGAAGATATCAGTTGTACTATTGCTGATATGGAAGTGCTTAAACAAGAGGGTTGGGTACATATTTTTGTACCCAATCCTAATTCCATTATAAGTGGTCGAAGCACATCTGGTCACGGAGGCGGCCACGGAACCGATGAAGGATGGAAAGATACTCTACGAAGAATTAGAGATAACAACCCCCACAGCACAATCGACGTTTGATAAATATTAGATAATGGCGAGTAGAAAGAAAATGTATATCAACGATAAAAACTTAGTTAAAGTAGAACCTGTTGGCCCCGCACAGGGAACGGCATTTGAGAAATACAAAGAAGGTAAGAATTTATTTCTTACTGGTTCTGCTGGTACAGGTAAAACATTTATTCTATTGTATCTGGCACTAAAAGAAGTGCTAGATAAAGGTACACCTTATGATAGAGTAGTGATTGTTAGGTCACTACTTCCCTCCCGTGATGTTGGGTTTCTTCCCGGCACACTAGAAGAAAAGAGTATGCTGTATCAGAACTCTTATCGTTTTTTAGTTAGGTATCTTTTTGAGATGCCCAACGAACAAGAATTTGATTTACTCTATGACAAACTGTTAGCACAGGGTTCAATAGAGTTTGCGAGTACATCATTCTTACGAGGTCTTACATTTGACCGTTCCATCATAATTTGTGATGAATGTCAAAATATGACCTTTCAAGAATTAGATACTATCACCACAAGAGTCGGACAAGACACAAAGATTATGTGGGCTGGTGACGAAGGTCAAACCGACATAACTAACGGTGATAGAAATGGATATCACAATTTCTCTGCTATCGTAGATGAAATGGATGAAGTTGAAACTATTGAGTTTGGCATCGGTGATATTATTCGTAGTGGTTTTGCTAGAAGTTACATTATCGCAAAACGCAATCACGGCCTCCGTGCCGAATAACTTGAGATTTATATTATGAGAAAATTTATTTACGAAGGCGAAGCTTGGCCTGAACTTCAAACACACAACATTAATGGGATGCGTTTCTACGAAGTTCCCAACGGTGACAAGTATCCATCTATTACTTCTGTTTTAGGTTCAAGACCAGAGAAAAAGAAGGGTCTGCAAGAATGGCGTGACCGTATTGGTGAGGCACAGGCAAACATTATCAGTCGTAAGGCTGCTAATCGTGGTACTACCTTCCACCACTTTTGCGAAGATTATCTAGTAGATAAACTAACAGAAGAAAAAGAAACAGAACTCAAGACAAAGAACTTTCTTGCGTGGGCTATGTTTGGTCAAGTCAAAAAGACTATTGATGAACGTATTGGTGATATCTATTTGATGGAACAAACTATGTTCACCGACAAGTTTAAAGTTGCAGGTCGTTGTGACCTCATTGCGATGTTTGATGGCAAACCTACAGTCATTGATTGGAAAACTGCCACGACAATGAAGAAAGACGAATGGAATGAGGACTACTACACCCAGGCTGCCGCATATGCTTATATGATGTATGAGAAAACCGGGGAACTTTGTGAAGATGTTGCAATCATTATGGTTGCCGAAGATGGACAAGTAGAAGTATTCCAAAAGAAAACTCAAAACTATATCCGTAGACTTGAAGAACTGATGGATGAATTTTATACTAATGCTATGGATAGGTTGAAACTGGCAGCTGCCTAATGTTCGATTGCAATGATGCATGGTTAAAATATCCACAACACCATATATGGTTTAATAAACTTTGGTTAGCAGAACAGTTAGGTTATGACTGTGGACCTGCAAGTGTTCCAGTTTCTAAATCAGGAAAATATATTGTAAGACCGATTTATAATTTGAGAGGTATGGGTCTAGGAACCTATGTGACCGAACTACACCCAAATACAGTTGATGATATTCAGCCTGGTTATTTTTGGTGCGAGTATTTTGAAGGTACACACAGAACAATAGACTACACCTTTCACGTTATGGCACCGCCACTGTGGAGAAAAGTGGCATCACATATTGGACATAAAGAGGATTTGACAACATTTAGTAAATGGGAAAAAGATGACTACGAATTAGAACTACCACATTTCTTTGTGGAGTTATCTGATGTTGGTCGTATCAATGTAGAGGCGATTGACGATAGAATAATCGAAGTTCATCTAAGACCAAATCCAAACCCTATGCAATATGATGAGATGATCCCGGTATGGGATGATAACAAAGAGTTAGAAGGTTATGAATATGTCGAAGCAGAAAATGATTGTGATGGTCAGTTGTCTAGACCCCGACAGGGATTCTTAGTCAGATAAATAACTAATGACAGGTTTACAACACCTGTCGTCTTTTTACAACATATAGGAGAAGATATGAATAAGACTTTAATCGCACTATTTTGTGCTCTACCGTTGGCTGCAACAGCAGCAGACACCGACTGGAAACATGACATAAGTGTTAGTGCCGGTGGTGTATCGGTTGGTTATGACCAGGACGGTGGAGAAACTACCGTAGGGGTAGGTGGTATTTCTTTGAAAAATAGTGACACCGTAGATATCGGAATCACATATGGAACATCATTATTGGGTGGTCTATCTGGTTCAGTATCTCTGGAACATCACGCTGATGATGACAACGTAGTTGGTATTGACACGGCAATGGATATGTGGGGTATGAGTATTGCTCCATCAGTCGATTGGAATGTCACAGACTCACAGTTCAATGGCGAAATGAAAGTATCTTACGGCATCGCCGGTATTGATGCCAGTACGACTTTGAAATTTGATATCAATGA
>CEUO01019099.1_pt1 | contig 10389 bp, 2 predicted proteins | sample 531391 | NCBI WGS metagenome assembly CEUO01 (sample SAMEA2622799, study PRJEB7988) | marine metagenome | isolation source: saline water (ENVO:00002010), including | reverse complement strand
TTAACTTTATATTCATCACAAGATTTTAATGTAAGAACTTCAAAAGACATAAATTTAAATGTTACAGATACTGTTAAAATATGGTACACTAGTTCTAAAGGAGTATCTGGTCCAGCAGGTAGAGTTGATGTTGCAAATGAAGGATTTATTTTAAAATGGTCAAGTCTTGACCAACCAGGAGGAGGAATAACAAGACAAGATATTGAATTTAATAATGAATTAGCTGTACAACCAAACTATAAATCATATTCAGTAGACACTAATACAATATACCCTCCATGTTTAGATATAAAATGGGATGATCAAAAATTTGAAACTGGTAGCCTACCAGAAATAGCTACAACAGATGTATTTATAGCTTTAGATTCTAACCCAGGTATATTTTATAGTGAAAGTATTAATAGATTTAGATTAAATGTTAGACCTGAATTTCCGTCTAGAATTTATTCTACACGTTCAATAGATACAATTAATCATCATTTAAATAGTAGTTCATTGTATGCAATAAAAGATTTGGATACTAACGAATATGTTGTAGATTTCGATCCGGCATTTACTAAAATTAGTTGTGATAGTATAAGTAATTATTTCGATATTTACATGAATGGTTTGGAGCCCGAAAGATACTATCAGATATTGATACAGACTACAATTAGTGGAAGTACAATAGTGAAAAATGAAGATTATTACTTTAAAGTAATTAATGGATAATGGCAAAATTAGATTTAAAAAAACAAGTATTTAGTAAAGTAGAATACCCTTCAGTTATTGATACTACATTTAGGGATCTATCAGTTACTTCTATATCACAAGATATTTTAAGTGAAGATAATGTAACTAAATTTTTTGATATGTACAATCAATTATTTTATGCTATACCAGCAGAAGGTGAAACTAATTCACATGAATATTTAGCTTTAACTAGTGGTGAATATATAGATTTCCAAGCTAATGAAGAAGAAATAGAAGCTCTACAAGCGGAAATTACAACATTAAGGGAACAATTGTTAGAACAACAAACAATTAATTTAGAAGCTATAACGGGAGAAAAATTAGACTTAAATCAAGAAGATATAGAAGAAGTTGTAGGTAGTGGAGGTGATAATTATGCTTTAACAGATAACTCTATTCAACAACAAGCAGCTGATGCTGGAATTGTTGATGAACAAGGTAATAATTTCTTCCAATCAGGACAACCACCAAGAGGTGGAGGAGGAATAGGAGTACCTAGTAATGCAGGTCAACAAAGTGTTATAGGACCTGGAGGAGGAGGACCAGCTTATGCTTCTGATAGAAAATTAAAAATTAATATTACTAATATAGGTAAATCTAGATCAGGTATTAATATATATAGGTTTAATTATAAAGAACCTAAAAAACATGGATATGGTTTATTTGAAGGTGTAATGGCACAAGAAGTACCACAAGCATCATTTAAACACCCAGATGGACATTTAATGGTAGATTATTCTAAAATAGATGTTTCATTTAAAAAGTTGAGTTAAAATAAATGGCTGAAGAAATAAAAATACTACAGGTAAACCCTGATAATTTTCAATTACAAGAATATAGCTCAGAAGATAGTTCTTTAATAGCATCTTTTGAATTAGATACTAATTTTTCCTCATCTACAGATTATATTGAATATAGTGTTTATGATGCTAATCAATCATTAATATTCCCTGCTGATACATCTATTTCGGCAATAGCAAGAAACTTTACAGTTATTGAGGGAGATATAAATCTCCAACCCGATTTAGAATTAGAAAATTTAGGGCTTTTTGAAGGAATTTATTATGTAAGTTATGAATTTTATAGAAAAAGAGCAGCATCAGATGAAAATAATACTTATTACATAAAAGAAATAAGTTCTGATAGAAAAGAATTAAGATTATCAAGTACAGCGATATTACCGGGAGCTATATTATCATCAGTAAGTGAATTTATTCAATATAGAAATGAATCTACTTATTTTGTTGATTTTTATTTAAATTTTGGTGGTGAAGATACTATAATAGCTAATAATATTAGATTAGATGATGGTGATACAAGAGACCCATCAGTATTAATAAAATTATATGAAGCTTTACCTGATAATCTAGATGTAAAATCACAATGTTGGATAGTAGAAACTTTATCTTCACCTCAAGCTTATGAAGTTAGTTTTCCTTCACAAGATTTTACCCCAGATGACTTTGAGTTTATAGCAGGGCCTAATTATAGTTTAAATATAAAAGGAGAAACAGGTGGTAATACCCAAGATATAACATATTCTTCATTATTAAGTAGTAATTTAACTAGTTCTATTAATGAAATTCAAAATTTATTAAAGAAAAAAGAAATTAATATAAGTGTTAACTATGAAGATTATAATGATTTTATACATTTTTCATCAGCCGAAACTAGATTAAATAATTTTTACTATAAAGTAGGACTTATACAATCGGCTTCAAACCAAATAAATGATGGTATAACGGGAGCAACATTAAATACAGAAGCATATAGTGCTAGTAATGCCTCTCTTAATAGAACTATAGATGATATAATACAAAATTTTGATGGATATGAATCTTTCTTATATTTTAATAGTGGTTCACTATTTTCATACCCTAAAAACAACTCAGCACCTCCATATACTTTATTTCCTACAGGAAGTACTGAAGCATTAGAATGGTTAGGTAGTGCAGAACCAACATCTTCAGTATTTGGTGGACAATTATTATCTGCTTCTAATTATGATGAAGATAACCAGGATTATTTATTTAATACTATACCAGATTATTTAAAAACAGATGTATTAAATAAAGGATATGAATTATTTGTTGATATGGTTGGTCAACATTATGACAATGTTTGGGAATATACAAAAAATATAACTACTAGATTTGATGGTGATAATAGATTAGATTTTGGTATATCTAAAGACATGGTAGCTGATGCTATTAGAGATTTTGGTATTAAATTATATCAAAATAATTTTAATACTGATGATTTATATTTAGCATTTTTAGGATTAACACCATCTGGAAGTGCTTTCCCTGTTGCCAATATAACGGGGTCAATTGATACCACTTTAGGCGTACCTACTGGGTCTGAATTTGTAGATACACGCATATCAGCATCAAATGACATAGTACCATTAGACAATGTAAATAAAAGTGTATATAAGCGTATTTACCATAATATACCTCATATTCTAAAAACAAAAGGTACAGTAGCAGGATTAAGAGCACTAATAACATCATATGGTATACCAGATACTATTTTAAGAGTTTCTGAATTTGGGGGTCAAGATAGAGTTAATGATGAAGATTGGGATTATACTCAAACTCAATTTAATTATGGATTAAAAGGAGACACAGCATGTTTTACTTCTTCATTTACATTAAATTCTGATTGGAATTCTTTTAAAAACAAACCAAACACTATTCAATTTAGATTCAAAACAGAAGGTATACCTACAGGATCTAGTGCACACGGTTCTTCTTCTCCATTTACACAGTCTCTTTGGACAACAGATCAACCAGTAGGATTAATATTAGAATATGATGAAACCCTATTAACAAGTGGTTCATATTCAGGTTCAGTAGCTAGTGTATCACAAAGTTATGGAGATTTAAGTTTCTTCCCTAATGCTACTGTTAACCCAGCTAATAAAGCAACAATTTCATTACCATTTTTTGATGCTGGGTGGTGGTCAGTACAAATAGATGGTGCTGCTGGTAATTATAGATTAAGAGCAGCTAATTCTCAATTAAATGAAGTAGCATATTCTGGATCAGTTGAAATAACTGGAGATCAAGCTCCATGGGATGATAGTACACAAATATTTTGGAATATCTCTAATGAAACAGCTAATTTTGCAAATAAAAGATTACATCCTTTTACAGGTTCATTTCAAGAACTAAGATATTATAATACACAAATAAGTAAAAGTGCTTTTGATGATTTTGTTCTTAATCCTTATTCTTATGTAGGAAATGAGTTTAATAAAACTCCAGAACAATTAGCTTTTAGATTAGGTCTAGGTACTTTATTACAAACAGGATCAACTGAAAATGTTTCATCTGTGCATCCTTATGTAACAGGATCATGGGATATAACACAATCATTTAGCAATAATAGTAGTACAGGATCATTTGGAAATAACCTACCAGAGTGGGTAGTAAATAAGGAAGAAATTCATTTTGACCAATTAGCATCAGGTATGAGAAGTAGAAGTACTGAAAAAGTAAGATTAAGTAGTACTATAATACCAGAAGGTAATGTATTGTCACCAGTAGAATCAATAGCACAATCTTCATTTACTACAGAAAGCTATACTGCTAATCCTGATTACTTAGAAGTAGCTTTTTCACCTCAAAATCAAATTGATGATGATATAACAGGACAGTTAGGTAATTTTAATATAGGAGATTATATAGGAGATCCAAGACAAATATCACAATCATTATATAATAACAAATACCCAGATTTAGTTTCATTAAGTGAAGCTTATTTTGAAAAATATATAACTAGTTATGATCTTATAGATTTTATTAGATTAATAAAATTCTTTGATAATTCATTATTTAAAATGATTGAGGATATTGTTCCTGCACACACTACATTAACTTCGGGAGTAGTCATTAAACAACATATCCTAGAAAGAAACAAATATAGAGTACCTCAAATGTCCTCCTCTTTTATGGACTATTCAGGTTCTATAAAACCACAAGCAAGAAATTATAGTACTGGTTCTTTAGGCTATCCTCAATATAGTACTCCAAGTGGTTCTGCTATTTACACCTATAAAGGAGGAACGGGTGGTATGTTTGAAATATATAATAGTGATACATTATCTCCTTCGGGTTCACAAGGTTTAGGACCTGATAATAGATTTGAAATCACACAAAGTTGGTTTGATTTAGACCAAACAAAATCAGGATCAGTTTTATATCCTCGAGATGATCAACGTGAATTTTATAATGGTGAATTTAGTGGTTCTACAATACCAGTAGAATTAAATGAAATATGTAGTGCTTATTTTGGTATAGAAGCACCTGAAGAGTTTTTATATTTTGTTCAATATTTTGATGAAAATGGAACTTTAGGTAATCAAATGAGTGAAGGTACATTTTTAAGTGTATCAACTACCCCAGGATTAGGTAGAGCCTGGTTATGGAATGATGGAAATAAAGTAAAATATATTAAAATTAATCTTACATCAGCTAATGGTAATCATTTAAATGAGTTTTTAGGAGCTTGTGAATTTGTTACATTTGTATTAACTGGTGCTAGTGATAAAGATGGAACCCTATTACCAAATGGACCTCAAACTTTCTTTATAGAAGATGCATCAATAAATAACGCAAATGGGTTTGCATTACTAAATATATTTCAAGAACCATCATCTGCAGCAGTTACTTCTTATGATTCCTTATTTGCTAACCCTCAATTTTCAGCTAGTGGAGATTATGTTTGGGATGCTTCTCAAGGAACAGAAAATGAACCTGGTATAATAGGAGGCGATATATTACTATCAACAAATGAAACAGCATCAGTTCCTCAAGGATTTTTCCCTGGTACTGCTTCTAATTTTCCAACAGAACAAATATTTAGAGGATGGGCTGGTGGAGGTTATTTCTTAAAAACAGGAGTATACCATGAAGGAAATGGTTTTTTATCTGATAATCTTGAACAATTTAATACTGGAGCTCGTGAAGAAGATTATGATCGTGGAGAAACAAGAACATTACAAGGCCCAGCAGAATACACAGCATCAGTAGTACCTTGGTTTATGAATGCATCAGCATCATATAAAGAAATATCATCTTCTGATTTTCTAGAATTTAGTACTTTAAATGCTGATACAGCTTCACTACCTGATAATGTAGAATTATTTATGACCTTTTGGTCAGGATCGGATGCATTACAAAATGATGACACAGCAATTAGATATTACTATGTAAATTCAGAAAATAAAATTTATATATCGGGTTCAAATAAAGTAGATGCCGTAAAAAATCCAAATACATCCCCTGCATTTAATGATAATAAAGTAGGACTTATAAGAGCACAAAATCAAGGTAATGGATTTAATTATGTAGTACAAAACCCAGGATTTAGTCAAATATTTCCATTTGCTCCTTTAGGATTAACTATACCTGTCGAAAATGATAATGCATTATATGTTTTTAGAGGAAGAGCTACTATAGGAACAGGAGATGATTTTAGGTTTAGATATAATAGATATATGCATAGACCATATAAAATATATATCTTAACAGAAACTGGATCGGGTGTACCTGCTATACCTTATGATCCTTATAATCCAACAGATAGACAAGATTTTGGTTGGATACCTACTATTAGTAATTTTGATGGCTCACAACTAGCAGTAAATGGAAATAATTTTTCAGGATCAACACTTTTAAACACAGGATCAGTATCAGGAAGTTTTGAAGTTTATAGTCAAGAAAGAGGAGTAGTAGCATGGACACTTACCAAATATTCTAAACTTTTTACACCTCCAAGAGGTGGTACAGTATTTTCAATATCAAAATCTGATGGTACGCCAGTAGGTGATATTACTCAAGGTCAGGGAACTTCTCTAAATTTAGGACCTGTTGAATTAGCATTAGATACTGGAAGTTATCAATTTACATCTAGTGTATTCCCAAATAGTGGAGTTGGAAATAGTATAAATAAAGGACAATCATATTTTGGTTTAAAAACAAGTTTTGGGGATTATGCTTCGTATCAATATACATTTGATGCGGCTGAAGCAGGTACTGATATTCGATTATCTTATATTGATACTAATAATCAAGCAGCAGAATTAATTGTTGGAGATGCAACAGCCCCAGGAGCTCAAATAGCAGGTAAAAGTTTTCAAATTAATGCAGCAACATCTGTAGGATTAACATTTACAGGTAATACACAAACAGTATTAACAGGAATAGTACAGTCTTTTGTTGCGGGTGCACCTCTTTTAGGTGATTTTTCATCAAAAATAGATAGAGTTTATATAGAATATTCTTCATCATTATCATCTAGTGATGCGGGTTCATATACATTTGAATCAGTACCATCTAATGATTTATCAGTTACAGGATCAGCAACATTAAGTTCATTTTCAGGATCAATATTTGATAATTCAACATATGGAGCAGGAATATATGGGCAAAGCACTTATGGGGCGGGAACAACAGGTGGTGGTCCAACTTGGACAACTGCTTCATTACATTTATACTATAAAAGTAGTTCACAAGCATACCCTGGATCTAGAATTCAAACAAACACATATTTTTCAGATGACTTTGGAACAACAGGTGCTACAATTTTTATGTCCAAATCTATAGATTATACGGATCCAGTAGGAGCGGGATCATCTATTTCAATTGGAGATCAATTATTTATGTCATTAGAAGTTGATAATGGAGACCACTCAGGATTTAATATATCAAGTAGTTTAATAGCTACAGAATATAGTATGAGTATTACAAGTTCAACTTTAGATGACCCAGGACCTGTACCTACAATATTTCAAGATTTATCGGATTTTTCAAGAGCATTTGATTGTCAACCTTTATTAAATAATTATGTAAATGATAGGTTAAATTCATTTGTAATGAATGTAGATTATTCTACTAACATATTATATCCTGTTAATTTTGAACAATTGATCAATTTCTCAGCTTCTAAAGCATCAATTCCCGATTCATTCTATTCATCATTTGCTAGTATACAACCTAGATATTTAGGAAGTAGATTAAATGCTCAAAGAATAAATTATTTTACCCCTGGAGATACTGTAGGAGGAGGTGATAATCAAGGAGCGGGGTTAGGTAAAGTACCTACTATTAATCATTCAAATGCCTATGTAGCATTCTTTACTGATATTATTGATCCTTACCCAGTAGTAAATAATAAAACTACTTATTATATAAAATATTTAATAGATAGTGAAGGTCAACTTTTCGAACCAGGACTTACAGCTGGATCCTATTATAATTTAATAGGTACTTTTAAGGATAGAGATGGGTTTTTAGCATCAGATACAGGTGATTTACAAACAGAACCAACTTTTGTATCTGGTATAGTAAGAAAACCACAAAATAGAGAAGGTAAATTAGCACCTGAATTAGCTAGATTAGCTAACTATTCTGGTGTTTATAAATCAGGAGTAAATCCTATACCTGTTATTTATAGTCAAACTAGTAGTAATGGATATGTTACAGAAATACCATTAACAGGATCTGGGGTATTAACATCAGATGATTTATCAGCTTACTCAGATTATGCTTTCCAGGCAGAATCCAATAGAGAATTTCCTATAGGTTCTGTTACAGGAACAGGTCAAGCAGGAACTAAATTTTTATCTGGATCTAATTATTTACCTGCTAAAACATCAAATCAAACATATGATAATATTAATATTAGTGAAGGAGGAGATTATACTTTTGGTCAACCTGTGTTTATAGCACCATCAAATAAGTTTGGAACAGGACAATTAGCTACATCTAGTTATGATGAAACTTCACCAACAGGATCAATATTTTTCTTAGGAGCAGGTCCATCATCAGATCCTTTTGATGCTAATACACCTGGATTTCCGAGTAATCCAACCACATTAGCTCAGGGTCAACCATTAAGTGATGATTATACTATAACAGCTGAGTTTACATTTTATACAACTGGATTGCCTTTTAGATCAACAAGTAACCCAGTACAATTACCAAATGGAAATGGAAATACATTAGGACATTTTCAAGCAATGTTAATGAGAGGAGATAATGCTGATGATTGGGGAGCTACATCTTTTAACACAAGATTAAAAATTATAGTAGATTCAGTAGAATTAAAAATTCAAAGAAACATACCAGATGATTTATCAGGAGCTCAGTACTTAAATGTTACGGCTCTTAATACACCAAATTATATGTCATGGTCTCAACCCGCACCTAATGGAATTAGAGCAAATATATTCAACCTAGAATTTATGGGTGTATATTTAAGAGATTCTATTTTAGCATCTGGAGGAACAATAGATGATTGGGTATCAGACCCAAGTGATGGAGGATCAGGAGGTTATTCTCCTGGAGTAGCAGGTGCTACTAGATATCAATGGACAGTAAAATTAAGAAGTAATGAAACTTTACTTTCAGGATATTATTATAGATGGCAATGTGGAGGGTATATTAGAAACTTTAATTCTAATGATGATTATTGGTGTGGTAATGGTAGATGGTCTAGAGGATTTATGCCTAATTTACCTAGAACATCAGGAGAATCAAATTTAGTACAACAAAAATTACAATTAAGAGGTTTAAAAACAGCAGCTGCTCAAGGATTTAATAGAGCACCTTCAACTTATTTCTTTATATCAGGATCAGGTAGATTCCAACAAAATGGACAACCATATGTTCCTCCAGTAGCAGAACCATTTGGTAGTGGAAGTGTATTATTAATGTCATCATCAATATTAAATGATGCTTATAATAATGGGTTTAAAGCTGGTGATTTAGATTATCAACAAGGTCCAAATCCAAATTTCCCTTTTAACCAAGAACCAGACTTTATCCAATTCCCTCCTATACCAGTTGCCTTTGATATTAGATTAGGAGATGAAATTAGATTTGGAAATGATGAAACTTTATCTTATAGAATTGTAGGTCCAACACCTCAATCAGGTAATGTTTTAAATACTTTTGATATGGTAGGAACTCAAGGTAATGGTCAACGAAAACCAATGTTAAGATTAGAATTAGATGGAATTGTTCCACCTTCTACAGATGTAGACTTTTTCTTAATAAGAAGGTTTGAAAATTCAAGAAATCTTGTTATATTAGACCAACAAAAACCTTATGGGGTAATAAGAACAGGATCTGTTCAAGAAGTAGAAAACTCAACAGCACCGGGTATATTAAGACCTGAGTTTGTTATACAAGAATTAAATATAAATCCTGAAAAGATATTTGAGGATTTAATTGAGAAGAAAATTTTAACTTAATATTGATAAGAAATTATAATTTTATCATATTTATAACATATATAATAATATTTATATAAAAATAATACAATGGGATACTTAAATAATAATATAATTACAGTTGATGCTATTTTAACTAAAAAAGGTAGAGAAACATTAGCTAAAAACGATGGTTCGTTTAGAATCACACAATTTGCATTAGCAGATGATGAAATAGATTACACCTTATATAATGTAAATCATCCATCAGGTTCTGCTTATTATGGTCAAGCTATAGATGGAATGCCATTATTAGAAGCATTCCCTGATCAACAACAAATAATGAAATATAAATTGGTAACTTTACCAAGAGGTACAGCAAAAATGCCTATCTTAGATTTAGGGTTTTCAGCTATTACTTTACAACAGGGTGCTCA
>CEUO01021467.1_pt1 | contig 10390 bp, 7 predicted proteins | sample 531391 | NCBI WGS metagenome assembly CEUO01 (sample SAMEA2622799, study PRJEB7988) | marine metagenome | isolation source: saline water (ENVO:00002010), including | reverse complement strand
TGGAAAATATACTACTTACTAAATGAATTATAATATCTTATGAGGTACCCCGCATGGCAGCTCCTGTTTTAACTCCCAAAAGTAATTCCAGCGTTTCAGTACTCCCACCAACGGGAAGTACGGATAACGTCTTAAGCTCATTGGCAACGAATGTTTATGCCAGTGATGATTTTATTTCCGGTGCTGTAGATCAAGTTACCTATACATACCGGAAGCTTGGCGGTGACGTCCTCGACATCGAGATTAAGGAAGAGAGTGTTTATGCGGCCTATGAAGAGGCTTGTTTAGAATACTCCTATCTTGTTAACATACACCAATCAAAGAATATCCTCTCTGATGTCCTGGGAGCCCAGACAGGGACGTTTGACCATCGAGGTGAGATGAAGGATGGGGAATTAAAAGACTCTCTTAACGGCGGCCACGTTGGTCTTAAATACCCACTGTTTGATTACGCCTACGCACGACGAGTCGCAGCCGGTATTTCCGAAGAGGCTAACGTCGGAGGTAACGCCACTGTCTATTCTGCATCTTTTGATGTCGTGCCAGACCAGCAAGATTACGATTTGCAGAAGATTATATCCTCTGATGACAGTAGCTTTAAGGATCTTGTCGATGGCAAGAAAATTCTAATTAAGAAGGTGTTCTACAAGACTCCTCGCGTTATGTGGAGATTCTTCGGGTATCAGGGCGGCCTCAACGTTATTGGCAACTTGACCTCTTATGGCCAGTATGCTGATGACAGCACATTTCAGGTCGTTCCTGTTTGGGAGAACAAGCTTCAGGCCATGGCCTATGAAGATGCTCTCTATACTCGTACCTCTCACTGTTCATATGAGCTCCGCGACAATAAGTTGCGCGTTTTCCCAAATCCGTCCGCTTATAACATTGAAAAAATGTGGTTTGAATTCACTGTGCCAGGAAATAATTGGGAAGTTCCAGAAGGATCTGCAGATATTGGCGTAGATGGAATCAACAATATGAACACGCTGCCTTTGGATAACATTCCATATAAGAACATCAACTCCATTGGAAAGCAGTGGATCCGCCGATTCTGTCTGGCATTGAGCAAAGAAACTCTTGCCCTTGTCCGTGGCAAATTCGCCACTATTCCAATTCCTGGTGACTCCGTGACGCTAAACGGGGCAGAACTGGCATCTCAAGCAAAAGATGAGCAAGAGAAACTTAGAGAAGAGCTCAAAACAATCTTGGATGAGATGACGTATGGCAACCTGATGTCAAGCGATGCGGAATTGATTGAGAACGCAAACAAGATTCAACAGAAGATCCCCTTAACTATCTTTGTGGGATAGGAGGGTAGATAGTGTCTAACAACGACAATAAGTGGGACCAGCCAGAAGCACCACCACCCCCTCTATTTACGGGGCAAAAAGAAAGAGATATTGTCAAACAGGTTACTGATGAAGTAATCGAAAGAGTGATAGGGACGTCCATCCTTTATTACCCTATCAGTATCAAGCATTCAGATTTTCACCCCCTCTATGGAGAGGCGATTAATAAGACCTACCTCCCTCCCGTCCATGTGGAGGTCCTCGCAGAGTGGGAAGGCGAAGACACTACAACTACCGGATTTGGTATCGACAAGCAGTCGGCCGTAACCATTCACTTCCACAAGCGCAGGCTGACAGAAGATCAAAACCTTTTCGTGCGAGAAGGAGACTTCATTCAGTACGGAGAGCAGAAGTATGAAATAGTTTCACTCTCTCAGCCAACGCTGCTTTTTGGGCAGGTCGATTACAAGGTGGAAGTTTCAGCCAAGTGCGTTCGTGCTAGGGATGGAACCTTCCCATCAGAATCATATCCAGATCCGGAAGAGGATGATCCACGTTTTACGGCTGCACCAGCTTGCGATCCCATTGAGGAGATTCGTGTTTTGACTGGTGACACCACCAGTACAGGCGGATCTGGAGAACAGCCTTGTGGCGAAGTCTATGAGCGCCCCGGCACACCGCCGCCACCCCTCTTTACAGGTAAGAAAGAATCAAACTTGGTAAAACAGGTGAATGACGAGCTCTTAGAGAGGGTCGTTGGCCAGCAGGTGGTGTATTTCCCGATATCTGTGCCCCATTCTGACTTTCACGAGCTCTATGGCGAGGCCATCAACAAGACTTTCTTGCCACCGATCCGAGTTTTTGCAGCAGTGAGCTGGGAAGGCAGCGAAACCACGACAACAAATTACGGAATTGACAGAAAATCATCAATTCAAGTGAAATTTCACAAGCGAAGACTCTCTGAAGACCAAAACCTCTTCGTTAGAGAGGGTGATTTCGTTCTTTATGGCAAAATATTGTATGAAATCGTTAAAGTTGGCCAACCAAAGCTTCTTTTCGGGAAAATAGATGAAAAATTTGAAGTTGTTGCTGATTGTATCCGAGCCAGAGAGGGCACATTCAGATTATCCGAAGTGGAAGGGGTCGTCAATGAGTTCGATCTCGATTCGGTAACTGCGTGCGACAACGCAAACCTTGTTATCCCCGATGGCGTTGATAATACGATGGCCAATGTTGGCTCCGGAGCAGGAGTTTTTAAAAATAAGACAGGAATTCAATTTAACATGAAGACTCTCGTAGAGGGAGAGAATATTGTTATAACCACCACAGACGATGAGATAAAAATAGACTCAGCAGGGGAGATCAGCGGAACAATAACAAACGCTCTTACTGCTTCGTATGTCGAGACAGCTCAGACAGCATCTTACGTTGCCGCAGCCAACATAGACGGAACAGTATTGAGCGCTTCTTTCTCGCACACAGCGTCACTTGCTCATACCGCATCATTTTACCTTGAGACCGATACCTTGGCGAGCGTTGTCGCCCGAGGCAGTGCCACCACCGATTCGATAAGCGTAGGAGAGCTTTCAGCTACAGACACTTCAATTACGGGAACCTTGGATGTCTCAGGCTCGACCATCTTTGGCCGAGAAGCCACAGATACACATCGCTTTACGGGTTCGCTGCAGGTTGGCAGTGCATCTTCTGGTCCATACACTTGGCCATATGAAATGGTCCCTGCCGTCGAGATTGACAACGACGGTGTGATTTCGACCAATCGTCGAGGAGATAAGGGTTTTAAATTTCTTGCGAAAAACTCCGCAAACGCAGGAGGCAAGTATATTGCCAGTTTTTACGGCGACGGAGGCTCAGGAGAGTTCGAGGTTGTCAGAATTGGCAGAGACGAACTTAGAATGGTCAGCGACGGATCTACTCTCGGCGCTGGCCCAGCAGGTACAGGCAGTTTCAGAATGAGAGCCCAAGAGCTTTTGCCAGAGGTTTATCTTGACTACGGCCCAGGACCATTCGTATATAAGGTTGGAAAGGGGCTGAATCATCCAGATCCTACCCAGCGAAAAGCTTTTAATAGCATGCAGGCTGCCTCTGCATCATTCCGCTACTTGGAAATCACTAGCGCCCTTGGAGATTCTTACGTAAACGTTTCCGGTGCGCTAACTGCTGATTCCGGAATTTTTACCTCTCTGACTGCTTCTGGGATATCTGCTGCTGGGCACTATATTCCAACTGACGACGCCGTTTACGACATTGGATCTGCGGATAAACAGATTAGGGATATCTATGTGTCAACCGGATCTATCATTTTCGGGGGAGAACATAGAATAGAAATAAATACTGATACAAATACTTTTAATTTTGACAGCCCCGAATCCAGAGGTCTGAGTATTCCTTGTGTCGAGACCATAAGTAGCAATGACTATGCAGACGGCACAATCGTTTATGATAAGACAAATCATAAATTTATGTTCAGACAAGATTCCGAGTGGGTAGAGCTTGGCACAAGCACTGACGGAAACTCTGGTGGAAACTCAGGTGGCAACACCGGCGGCGGAACAACAAATGTTACCGTGGCAGGCATTGGATCTGGCATCTTAACACTTACTGATGACTTCAACGGCCCGAACCGTCTATTGCTGGAGGAATACACAACAAATGCAATTGCATACTCTGGAAAGACTCTTTATTTGGCAAACGTTGCAGACAATCCAATTGGTCCGTTTGTTTTGGGGGCAAAATTTTATTTTAACGAAGGTGGCGTTTGGCATCCATCACACTTCTTCAGTTCAGCCGCTCAGGAGCAGGCTGTTCCAGCTGTATTTCCAGACATGCAGGACATTCTTTCTTTAGATGCCACACGAGCAGAGGATCTGGCTATCTTGAATGGCTTGTATCAAAATTCGGCATCTTACGGCGGCCGAGCTATTTACTTAAGTAGCACTGGTAGCTCACCTGTGGGGCCGTTTGTGCAGGAGCAAAAATACTACTTCAACGAAGGTGGTACATGGCATGCCAGCAGCTTTTATAGCACGAACGAAGAATATGAAGAATAGGGAGATTAATAATGGCTAGAGATGAAAAAGGTGAAGTAATAGCTTTCGAACCATCGAAGATTGAGACAATTGATATGGCTCTCTTCGAGTGGGTCAATGAAGAGTTGAATCTCCACACAACAACAAACAGGGGCTATAAGAAGGTTCCAGTTATTTGGGTGTCTGCAGAACGAGCTTATCAGGCCAAAAGAAGCAAAGAGATGAGAGACAAGGAGGGTGCTCTGATTTTACCTCTTATCTCAGTCGAGCGCTCTGGCTTTGAAAAAGATCCCAACAGAAAAGGCGGTGCATGGGCGAATATTCCACCGCACCCAGATGCTCAAGGTGGTTCTTTCGAGATCACTCGCGTTATCAAACAAGATAAATCTGCAAACTTTGCAAACGCAGATTCGAAAAAGAAGACAGGCCAGCTAAACTTCCCAAGGAAGAACAAAAAGGTGGTTTATGAAACAATATCCACGCCATTTCCTGTTTCAGTGAATGTGAATTACATGATAAAGGTTAGAACAGAGTACCAACAGCAAATGAACGATTTGTTGCAACCATTCATGACAAGGACTGGAAATATCAACTATTTTCAGCTGGAAAAAGATGGCCACTCATATGAGGCTTTTATTGAATCCGACTTCACCTCTACAAGTAATGTCGAGGACATGGGTGAAGAGGAGAGAATGTATGAGTCTGAGATAGGCATTCGAGTTCTTGGCTATTTGATCGGTGAAGGATCGAATCAAGAACAACCCTATGTTGTCCGCCGCCAAAATGCTGTTGAGATCAAATTCCCAAGAGAAAGAACAATGTTGGGCGAAGACGATTTCGATCTTTTGTAGAAAAACCCCCTTCTTACGCATAAAAAACACTTTTTCTGCTTTTGAAACTATTAAATACTAATTAATATGGTATATAATAGTGTTGTAGCACTCGTTTGTGAATTCGAGTGAACAAAAAGGAGATCTCGCAATGTCAGCTAAAAAATATCGTTTTGTATCCCCCGGAGTTTTCTTAAGTGAAATCGATCAATCTCAATTACCTAAACAGCCCAATCCTGTTGGACCAGTTGTAATCGGAAGAACGCAACGTGGCCCCGGAATGAGACCTGTTACGGTCAATTCATTTTTGGACTTTGTTGAGGTTTTCGGAAACCCAATTCCAGGTGGCGAAGGCGGCGACGTTTGGCGAGATGGTAATCGTACTTCTCCAACTTATGCGTCATATGCAGCTAGAGCGTGGCTTAAGAACGGATCTCCACTGACTGTTGTCCGTGTTCTCGGCGAAACAAACGAGAGTGCTGACCCCGCTGGCCATGCAGGTTGGGATACCACCAAGACAACCCCAGCCCCTGCAATCGCTGATAACGGCGGAGCATTCGGCCTCTTCATTGCACCTTCTGCTTCGGCAGGAGAGAACCTGTCAGGAACTCTTGCAGCGGTATTCTATTTGAATCGCGGCTCAATTCGTCTTTCCGGAACAAACACCGCAGGCACCGCCGCTACTGGTGCAGCTGAACTTGTTGAAAGCAATGGCGACAGCTACGGATTTAAAGCAATCATTGAAGACGAGACCTCAACTGAGCAAATTACAGCTTCCTTTAATTTCAACAAGGATAGTGACCTGTACATCAGAAAGGTTTTCAACACGGACCCAACAACGATGTCTGCGAATACGGAAGAAACACCGTTAAAGTATTTCCTTGGCGAAACTTTTGAAAGAAATCTTTTTGACACAAATGGCACCGGATCCGCCGACACCGGCGAGGCATTTGCCTTCATTGCAGGTCTCAAAAACGGCGCTGTCCGGAGAGTTGGTTCGCAAGCAGCAACCACAGGGATGGTCATTAGCCAGACGCGGGACACTAAGCCGGCCGAAGATCTCTTTAGCTTTACAGCTCTTGATACTGGAGAATGGGCAAATTCTAACTTGAAAGTCTCAATCTCAGACATCTCGGCACCTACCAATCCAGACTTTGACGAGTACGGGACTTTCACTGTTGAAATCCGCGATGCTCGCGACACAGACGCTAAAAAGCAGGTTTTAGAGACATTTACTGGTTGTAACTTGAACCCAAATTCTCCTAACTTTGTTGCTGTGAAAATTGGCGACAAATTCACAACCTGGGACGACACTGAGCGTCGATTCACCGAGTACGGGGAATACAACAATAATTCGAAATATATTTACGTAACAATGGAAGCACCTAAAGATCCAGCACTGATTCCATTTGGCTTCAAGGGTCCAAAAACTTTCGCAATCGCTTCGGGCACGCTGAACTCTGATGATACTGATAGCGAAATTTTAATGCTTGACATTCCTCATTCGGCCTCTGTTGGCATTACAGCTATCTCAGCTTCTTCCGATAGGACTGGCGATACAATCACTTGTACAGGCCCAACCCCTGCTTTAAGACTTTCGTCTTCGACAGGCGGATTTACCGATCCGACCTTGGCCTACTGGGGAGTCACAACAGACCAAAGAGAAAACAGCAACTTTGAACGTTCATATATTGACTTGACTCGATACATGGCCACCAGCATCGACACAGATGATAGTTTCACTTTTACTTTGGAAAACATCGCAATGTTGTCGGCCTCAACCACTGGTGTAGAGAACGTGGCTGTATATGGCACTAGCAGCGCAACTGGCGATGCCATCGCTGCAGGCGGCCCATCAAAGCAAAATCCGAATGGAGGCCTTGATGCCAGTTATGCTTTGACTTTGGAAGCTGGCTTTGACAGATTCACAATGCCACTCGCAGGCGGATTTGATGGCTTCGACATCACAGATAAGGACCCCATCAGAAACACCAAAACAGCAACAGGTACAGAATATACCAATTATGCAGTCAATTCTCTGAAGAGAGCAATTGATACGGTTTCAGACCCAGAAGTCGTCGATATGAACCTCGCTATTATTCCAGGCGTCACAACACCTTCTATCACAAATCACTTAATTGACACTTGTGAGAACAGAGCTGACGCTTTGGCTATCCTCGACCTTCAGGGCGGATATGAAAGCGATTACGAGGGAAAGAAATCTGCAGCTGACAGAGTTGGTTCAGTTTCTCAGACTGTTTCAGACCTCAAAGGAAGAGCTTTGAACAGTAGCTATGCTTGCTCCTATTACCCTTGGGTTCAGACCAAGGATGAGCTCGGAACAGGCAAAGTTTTATGGGTTCCCCCTTCAGTTGCAGCGTTGGGCACCTTCGCGAGCAATGATAAGAAGTCTGCACCGTGGTTTGCCCCTGCAGGATTCACCAGAGGTGGCCTGTCAGACGGAGCAGCGGGTATCCCTGTGATTGGTGTCCGTGAGCATCTCACGCGCAAAATGCGAGACAAGTTGTATGAAAACAACGTTAACCCAATCGCTAAATTCCCAGCAGAAGGGATTGTCATCTTCGGTCAGAAGACATTGCAGGCAACTCCTTCCGCACTCGACAGAGTAAATGTACGTCGTATGATGCTTTATGTTAAGAAAGGAATTTCCAACATCGCATCTACCCTCTTGTTCGATAGCAACACGCGAACCACTTGGAATCGCTTCCTTGCACAGGCAGAGCCTTTCTTGGCAGACGTCCAAGCCCAGCTCGGCTTGACGGACTACAAGGTTGTTCTCGACGAGACTACTACTACTCCAGATCTCATTGATCGCAACGTCATGTATGCTAAGATCTTCTTGAAGCCTGCTCGCTCGATTGAATTTATTGCAATTGACTTTGTAATTCAAAGAACTGGAGCATCTTTTGACGATTAAAGGATAAAAGGTACTATTTATCTGTGAAGACTAATTCATTAAGGAGAACTTAAAAAATGGTAGCAACTAATTTTTGGACAAGCCCAAACAAAGACCCCAAAAGGGCATATAGATTTATTGTAGATTTGGCCAGCGGGGAAGGCGTAACAGGTTTCGTCAATGGTGCTACGTGGTATGCTTCGAAAGCAGATAAGCCTAAGTTTTCTGTTACTGAGACAGCTCACAAATATATTAACCATACTTTTCATTATCCTGGCCGTGTTGAGTGGGAAAACGTAACCATCACTTTGGTCGATCCAACGGAGCCAAGCGCAGCTGCTGCAACAGCAGAAATCTTGGAGAAGTCTGGATATCAAATTCCTGGTAGCGCTGCTGCTGCAGAGGCAACAACAACCATCAACAAGTCAGACGCTACAAACGCTCTCGGTAATGTAACAATTACTCAGATTGGCGAAAACCCAACTGATGAGCTTGAAAAATGGACTCTCAGAAATGCATGGATTCAGCAGGCTAACTTTAGTCAGCTTGATTACGAATCTGACGAACTGAGCACCATCGAGCTTGTAATTCGCTACGACTGGGCAGAACTACAGACAGTTTCAGGACAATCGACAGACAACTTCTTCAGAAAAGTCTAAGATTAAGAAAGGAAAGGTGATTTAATGTCATCACGAAGTAATAGAGATAGGCTCAAGGCCCCTGACGCCGATGAGTCTATCGGACTTGATTTGAACGATACAAAATCTCAGGAAAACAAAACACAAGGTCTTCACTTTACCGTTCCTACGGAATTTGTGGATCTACCATCTGGTGGAAGGTATTATCAGAAGGGTCACCCCCTTCACAATGTTACTTCTGTGGAGATGAGACACATGACAGCGAAAGAAGAAGACATTCTGGTATCAGAGTCTTTGATTCAAAAGGGCGTTGTTATTGACCGTCTCTTACAGAGTCTCCTGGTTGATGATAGAATTGATTTAAGCAACCTTCTTAGTGGTGATAAAAGCGCCCTTACTGTTGCTGCTCGCATCACAGGCTACGGCCCAGATTACAGGACCTCAGTTGATTGCCCTTCTTGCGGTGCTAAACAGGAATTTACTTTCGATCTCAATAAGGGTGTTAATGTGGGTGCCTGTGCAGACGCAGACGAGCTAAACGAAGCTATTGAAGGCGTCGAGGCAACGGAAAACGGCACATTTCTTATCGACCTCCCTAAATCAGGGCACACGGTAGAGATTCGCCTTTTAACGTCTAAGGACGAATTAGAATTAGAAAAGTTTCAGGAAAAAAGAAAGAAGAGGGGACTAGAGAACTCTTCTTTTCTTACGGACACATTAAAGTCCATGATTATTGCTGTCGGCGACATCACAGACCGTTCATCGATTCAGCAATTTGTGGAAACAATGCCAGCTATCGATTCCCGATATTTGCGGGAGATATATAGAAATCTCGTACCATCGGTTGATCTTACGCAGGAATTCTCTTGTAGCAAGTGCGACTTTCGGCAGGACCTGGAGGTTCCTGTCAATATCGAGTTTTTTTGGCCTCGATAACGAATATATAGAGTCGGTTTATGATCAAATCTTTTATTTAAAATACTATGGGAATTGGAACTTTTCCGAAGCCTATAGTCTTCCAGTACGTATCCGAGACTGGTTTGTAAGAAGGCTATCTAGACAGATAGAGATGGAAAATGAGAATAGAGGATTATAAGTTTTTGCTATTTTGCAAATTGCACTATTTATTACAGAAGAAAGATGTTCTTTCGGAGGCAACATGCTAGAAGATAACGGTGAATTACAGGAAGTTGAAATTAACTTGAACGCTGCTCAAGAGGGATCCCTTGACGAGAGCTTTTTGCGCACTTTTGGCTGGGCAATTCAAAAGATTATGGGGCACATGTTTGGTGGCTCATCTATCCCAGTTACTGTAAAGGGAACTCAGTCTCAGGTTAGGGACTTTGCCAATGTTCTTGGGAAAGAAAAGAGCTATTTAAAGAATTATAAAAAATTTGGTCTAGATAACCCCCAAACCTACAAAAGTCGATATTCTCTCGACTCCGCCGTAAAGAAATTCGAAAGAACTACGGGCATTAAGTGGCCCTTCAAATAGGGGGGTCTTTAGGTGGCCGATGATAAAACAGTAGCCGCTCTCGCAGCCGCAATCAAATCACTACAAAGTTCTATTGACAGTCTCGGAAATAGCAAAGGCGATTCCGGCGACACCCTGTTTGATCGTGCCGACAATTTGGCCATCATTGAAGAAGAACGCATTGCAAGACTAGAA
>CEUO01007838.1_pt1 | contig 10417 bp, 18 predicted proteins | sample 531391 | NCBI WGS metagenome assembly CEUO01 (sample SAMEA2622799, study PRJEB7988) | marine metagenome | isolation source: saline water (ENVO:00002010), including | reverse complement strand
TGATTATCATCTACTTCTTGCCATTTAAAAGGAGTGCCAAGCTCTCCACTTGCAGAGACACCTGTGATTGTAACATTAGCTTTGCAATTAAAACTTGGATCTCCAACTAATCCTTCAGTATTACCAAATACATTTACAACAAACCTATTATCAGTTTTAGTTGTTGCAGTACCTAGTGCAGATGTAGCTCCCTGTCCAGTTAGAGTTTGATTAGCTTTGGCTGTAATGGTTGGAGTGCCAAGACCACCTGTGGCTTCTAAACCACTAACACTTGCATTAGCCTCTGCATCAGCAGTTGCAGTTCCTAGTGCCGATGTGCCAGCCAAGCCTGAAATAGTTAGAACATTTGTAGATGGTGTAATAACAGTTCCCAAAGCAGAAACTCCTGCTAAACCGTTGACACCTACAACTCCTGGCGCATCTACTGCAACACCACCATTGACTGCTGTTACGCTTAATCCTGTAGGAGTAACGTTTGCTTCAGCATCAATTGCTACAGTGCCTAATGCGGACGTAGCTGCGGATGGTGCGGTTAGTGTGAATGGCAAGGCTGTTCCCCAAGCACCTTCTCCCCAAGTGCCTCGACCCCAGCCGTTAATAATAGCCATTTAAGGCTAGGCTATTCTAATAATAGCTGTAGAAGCTGCTGCTGCTGGAAATACAATTGTAAAGTCTCCAGCGGTAGATGTTTTATCGCCACCAAAGTCAATTGTTGCAACTGATTTGTCGCTATTGGTATCGTTATAAATCATACAACCTCTAGCTGTAACTGTGGCCGTACTAAAAGTTAAATCAGCAAAATCAGTAAAACCAGTAGTGCCACTTGATGTTGGTGCAACTTTAGTAAGTGCAGATCCACCAGATGTATAGTTTGTACCAGATGCTTGACCTGTTGTAGTAAAGGCTGTAGTTGTAGCTCCTAAAGTAGCTGAACTTGTATATAAAGCAAGTTTGAAAGCGTTTCCGTTTGTCGCAAAATTATGCGTAGCAGTAAGAAGCTCTTTCTTAAAACTTGTTGTTAATGTTGATGATATTGCCATTATTTCAACTCCTTAAATATTTTTGCCAAATCTTCGTGTCCTTGACTAACAAGTAAATTATGTATGGTACATCTTTCACTATTGATAGCCTGCTTAATATAATAAAGTATTGTTTTATAAATTGCTAGTTTGTAAGCCTCGGCTTGTTGTCTCACGTGCGGAGCAGCATTTTCTGAAATACCACATATTCTGTTGGTTAGTTGTTCTGCCCACCACTCAGGATCATGCCCTTTATTAATTTCTGTTTTTACTGTAATTAGGCCAAGGTTTGAACTTGCAGAGTCATCAATCATTTTTTACCATTTATTAGGTTCTACGGGATTTGTTTTATCATCGTGCCTGCCAATTAACATAGGGTCAGTATTTTTTTTTCTATACTGTAATTCGCTTGCTTTTTTTACTATGAGCTTATCTTTATCAATTAAAGGCACTAAAGGGTTTTTTAGCCTATGGTAGCCGTATAATTTTTCTTGAATTGGTATGCAGGTATCTAACAAAGTTGATGTTTGTGCTATACCAACCTCTATACCAGCGTGCATACATTTAGACAACCAAAACTCTACACATGCTCTGCCTGACTCGGCAAAGTGTAAATTGCCTTTATAGGTGAAATCAACGCCATACATACGAATAGCGCCAACCTTATTCCAAAGTGCAAAAGCTATTGCATAAGCAACAGTGTTATTCAGATAGGTGCAACTAAGATCTTTTACTATTTCTTCGATAGGATACAAAACTAAACTTTTTGATCTTTCGTCTAGCTCACAAGTATATATAGGCTTTTTACCATCTTTTAAAAGTTTTATCATGCCGTGAGTTTGGCCGCCAGCATCATCACTATCAAGAAACCTTGATGGCGGGTCCATCATAAAAGTACGGTCGTGAAATATTACAGAGCCAACTGCGTTGATTCCCCATACTTCATCAAAGTGGTCGCCGTGAGATGCGGCTAAATTGTATTCAAACCAGCTTTTGCCAAGACCAACAATAGCAATGGTTTTACCCTCAAGTTTTTTTATTGGTTTCATATCTTTCTACGATACGTTTGTTCTTAGCGAGTCGTATCGGTACTCGTCTCTTCTACCTCTTGCTTCGGCTTTATTTTTTAATCTGCCAATTTCTTGTAAAAATCTGTTTTCGTACAAAGCGAGTAAATCAGGCTCACCTTTCATAAAAGTATAGGCCTCTACTAAACACCCATATATTAAAGCATTTCTTGCATGTTCAGCTAACCAAGTACCATTTGTATCTGTAACTAATGAATTTGGCTTATAAAGATAATGTAATTCTACTTCAAGACTACTGCTAGGAGTTGGCCCAATAATAAGAGTAGATTCTTTAGTGCCAGTTGCTAAATCTTTATCATAATCAGCATAATATCTTGGTGAATCATATTCTGTGCTATCTGTTGGGTCGGGACAATATTCTTGAATAAAGCTAGTGTGTTTTTTTTCTAAGTAATAGTAGTCGCCATTTGAACTAATGGTTGCTAAAGAAAAACTTAACTCAAAATCATCTGGTGCTGTCAAAAACCTAGATCCTGCAGTCATTTGTCCCTTCACGTTTTTTCTAAAATAATCAAATTGTACTAATTCAAAAATTCTTTCTTCAGCGTTTTTAATAATATCGTCTAGTGTATTTACAAAGGTGGTATCGTCATTATCTACATAATTTTGAATAATTGTTTTAAGTTCGCTTAAAGTCATAATTATACGGTATTTGCTGTCCACCCCATACCTGAGTGATTAGTACAATAATAATAAAGCGTAGGTGCGCCACTTGCAACCTCTATTTGAGTGTAAGCCCCTGCATTACCTGGAGTTCCATTAGTCGTAACTCCTGTTGTATATTCCACTCCGCCACTATGAGTTCCATTTGCAGTTTCTGAAAATCTTAGTGGGTGTCCGCTGTTACTAGAATCTGATTGGTCAAATCTGTAAGTTTGTCCCTCAGTTAAACTTAAAGTTACATCTGCTGTGGCAGTTGAACCATCAATGGCAAATTTATTAGCAGAACCAAAATTATAATAAGGGTGGTTTGCAGGATTGCCTCCCACTACCGTTACGGTGAATGTAGTGTAAGAAGGTGCAGGAGTCGGTGCAGGAGTTGGTGCAGGTGTAGGGCTTGGTGTTGGAGATACTCCTGTTACGCCACTTAAAGTTACGTCGCCTAATGTAATATCTGCTCTAAATCCTGCAATAGAACTACTAATAATATTGTCATTGTTAGTTATTACAAATCCTTGTCCAACCTCTTTGTCTGTATCTGGACGTGGTTGGAATAAAGCTTGGGCATCTGATGGACTGGTATGCGGTTCTAATTGTGGATGTTTATTTTCAAAACAGCTAGGACAAGTTTTTAAACCATTCCACTCTTTTTTTAATTCATGTAATCTATACCTAAAACCACATCTATCGCAAAGAGCTAAGGCTTTTTTGCCACTAGCGTAAGACATTAGGTTCCTCTAAGATATGGTCTTATTCTAAAAGATGCTCTATCTTCATCTTGCGATTCAGCTCTTAAAAACTCTTCCTCATATATTTGTTTGAGAAGTTGAGTTTTTTCTGGCGCTTTTTTCATAGAAATGTAATAAGCTAAACCAGCAGTAAAACAAGGATAAAACCTAAAAGGCATGTCCATAGTATTTTTAGCATTATCCGCATCATCCATACGCACTAATTTATTAAAAACCAACACATCTGTAGAATTTTCTGGAGCAGGCCAAATATTTAAAACAGGTGAAATTTGCTTATCTAAAAAATATTGATTTGGTCTTGCTTTGGTGGTTTTATTTGGAATGTTAATATATTCACTTCTACTTAAACGTGACATATTAATATCTGTTTGAGTGTCGTTTACTGTTCTTCTACAAACGACGTCTAGTATGTCAATGACATTATTACTTAAAGTATAGGTTGTTGTCCCTTCAGTAACTGTTTGAGTTGCCTGCTCAATTGTCCATTGGTTTAGACCTCTATTAGCCCATTCAGCTAACATAAGATTTACAGATCTTTTAGCTGTTCTAAGATCATATCCAGTTCTAAGTTCTACCCCGCATCTTTCAAACGCCTCTTCTATAAATTCAGTTACGTTTGGTTCAAAATCAGTGCTTCCAGAGGTAGCCATTATTTTTTAGATTTTTTTAATTTTAAAGTTTTTTCTAATCTTTTTGCTTGGTTTGCATGCAATCTTGATGCTTTTTTAAGCTCTGCAATCATTTTTCTTTTTTGAGGTATTGTAAGTTCTGCCATTATTCCTCCGTATCGTTGTATAAGTTATCGAATACTCGATTAACATCTAACGTATAGTCTAAATCAGATTTTGAATAATGTATATGTTGAGATGGTCTAAAGTCAGGAGCACCTTCACCAGTTTGGAACCAAGCAGGATGTGTTACTCTGACTCTGTTATTTGGCAAAGCTACTATATTACCTGTCCATTCACCTGCATCTAACAGCTCCAAAACATGACTGCTTTTATGCTGAGCGGGGTCGTCTGCTATCTCACTTTCAGCATAATCAACCGTAAAATAGTATCTAGCAGGAAACATTTGACCGTCTATTTTAGCAAGCCAAGGACAAGGTGTTGCTCTATTTATTACATATACTGAATTATGATGAGATGAACAATCCCAAGGCTGGGCATCATAAACCTGCATGGGTTCAGGCCACTCTTCAAAAGGTGTGTCGCCAACTAAAGCTGTGATAGGCATACGAGCCCACATAGCGCCACCATGAATTGTATCTTCAGGTTCGCCCTCAGCCTCAACACCTGTAAATATTACATGAAAACTTAGGCATCTGTTTGGCATTGTAGTAACGCCAACAGCCATAGCATGTAAAAACTCGCCATGGTATTTATCGTGATTATGGGTATATTCTTTCCTTACCCAACATTTAAAGTAAGGAATATTACTGTAGAGGTATGGCACTTTATTTGTAAGTTATTTAATAACTGCTCCAAATCCTCTTTTTGCTGCTCCAACGCTACTTGGCCTTCTGCCACCAGTTCTGCCGCCTTTTTTATTGCCTTTGGCTGCTCCTCCTAGTTTATAGCCTTTAGTAGCACCGCCTTTTTTATAGCCTTTGGCTGCGCCACCAGTTTTATACCCTTTAGATGCTTTGCCTCCTTTAGACATGCCTTTAGGTTTTGCACCGCCCATAGCTCCACCTTTTGACATACCTTTAGGCTTTTTACCGCCTGTAGGACCGCCTTTAGACATACCTTTGGGTTTTGGACCACCCGCAGCACCGCCTTTAGACATACGCCTCATCTTTGTTCCGCCTTTTTTACCGCCTTTGCCGTAACCTTTTGTATCTTTAAACATAATATCTCCTAAGATATAGTAGTTTTTTTTCTACGATTATTCATAACTTTACCACAACCTCTTGCTATAAAGGTAATTTTTTTAACTGGGCCACCTGTACCCATTCTTACTTTTGCTTTTTTGGTATTTGCTACAACAGTTTTACCTTTTCTGCCAGCGGCTTTCTTTTTTCTTGCAGTCTTTGCTCGCTCTGCTTTTGATAAACTTCTAGCTTTTGCCATTGGCAAACAACGATCTGGATTTTTTTTATCTTTGCTAGTCCCACAAGGGCCTTTAATAGAACCATCGGTTCCAATACGAACCCATTTTTGTTCTCTCCATTGTTTAAGCTGACCCATTATCTTAATTTATTTCGCATAACTGCGCCTTGTCCGCGTATATTAAATACTAATCCGCCGTTTGCTTTCTTAACTCTTTTTTTCTTTTTAGAGCCTTTTGCGTAGTTTGGATCTTTACAATATTTAGATGCGGCCATATTTGCATATGCGCTTGGATATGTATCAAATGTGCGTTTTGCCCAGGCTTTACCCTCTGGACATATTTTACCGCCACTCTTTGCTTTCTTTGCCATTATTTTATTCTACCAAATTTTTTTAACAACGCCATTGTCTGCGCGACCAGTAGTTTGCTTTGGTTCTATCGCTACCTAAACTTTTACTGCGTGCACAGTAAGCTTTTCTTTTTTTAGGATTATTCGGATGAGCTCCTAATTTTGGATCGCCAAATGTAACACGTTTGATTTTTCCTGAAGCAGGATCGCGTACAAAAACTTCTCTAGTTTTTTTACCAAATCCAGGAGAACCTTTAGAGATTCTCCTAGGTTTATTGAGAGTTACCTTTTTGCCTTTATACTCGGCCATTAATCGTATTTCTTAATTAATACCAAAATAATATTGTAAGTATCTCCGCTAGAATGACCAACTGTTGTAAAATCTATGTCTCCAGTCACTCCGCTGCCTGCATTATTAGGTATAGCAGTAAAATAGTCGTAATACTCGTCGCCTGTACTGTCAGCAGGCAAACCTGCTAACAATACATTGGTTGAAGCATCAAACTCTATATTTACGCCCATACCTCTTGTCATCCAATAAATACGCGCAACAGAAACTTTGGTGCAAGTTTCACCCCTGTCATTTTTTGCTAACGCAGAAACGTCAACTTTTTTGACAGCGCTTTCGCCTGTTCCATCTGAAACATTAGTAAATTTTAAAACGGCTTGTCTGTTGTCATCCTGTATTGTTTGGGATGTAACTGTATCAGCCATATTTAACTCCTAATATTAAGCGTCAGCAAATGGTGTAACTATAGTTCCTGAACCTAATACTATACCTTCGATATTGTATTTGGCAGATGCCATAGCAGTACATCTAATAACAGAACCTACAAGACCACCTTTGGTCGTACCATTAAAAGTAACGACATCGTTTGATGCGCCTGATATAAATACTTTACCACTTGCATTATCTTTACCAATGTAAAGACCACCAACAAACTTGTCTGTACCATCAGTTAAGATGTCCATATCAGTAGCTGCGGTTTCAATTACAAAAGTAAAAGTAGCGCCTAGGTTATTTAATTGGTTTGGGTCATCGTCGCTGCCAGGTGCAGTAGCAACAATACTGGGTAAAGTAAATTTACCATCCGCATCATTACAAAGTAATACTTTGCCTGCATGTGAGTCAACGGTTAAAGTAGTATCAGCTGTTAAGCTAACAACACTAGCGTTACCCGATGTAATAAAACCAGATAAGGATCTAACTGGTCCTGAGAAAGTTGATTTAGCCATATTTTTCTCCTAACTAAATTTGTTGCCCCATCTTTGGAGTAAGTCTGCCGAGCCAGTTGGTGCAACGATTAATCTCGGTTTAATTGATTGTAAGTGAAATATTAGAAAAAAGAAAGGGAGCCGAAGCTCCCTTAGAGGAGTAATCTCTAGGTTAAGCCCCTTGAGATCCAAATACGCATCTGTAGTTTGAGAAACCAAAAGAGTATCTCTCTCTAGCTTTGTAGCGCATGTTACCTGTGTCGAAGTCACCTTCCAATGAAGTAGTCATTGGGGATCTTTCAAAATGCTTGAAGCCATCTGGACAGTCAGTTTTCAAGAAGAAAGCATCAGTATCTGTCAGATAGTGGTTTACCACATATCCTTGAGGAATCATGCCTTGATTTCTAATTGAGTTGATGTCGTTGTCAGATGTTCCAACTCTTCCAGGTGTTTGCAATAATCTGTCAGCAACAAATTGTAATGCAGGTGGTACGATTAATTTCATACCTTGTAATGCAATTACCATGTTTCTGTCATCAACAAAAGTTGATATAGAGATTAACGCATCTTCCAAAGAAGTTTCATTCAGATCTGTGAATGTTGAAGGCCTGTTACTTAGTGTGCCACCACCACCAAGAGGGTGATCTGTAGCAATAAGTGGTTTGCCGTCTCCGCCATTAAAGTCTGTTGAAAACGCATTGTTTAGAATTGAAGCAGCTTTTATTTGCTTCGTATTCGCCATAGATCTAGCCAAGGCTTTTGTGTACCTTGAACCAAGTCTATCGTAAAGGTTATCTTCGACTGCTTCTTCAGTTAGAGAAAAAGCAAGACTTACAGTTTCGTGTGTGTAACGCGATGTATAACCCTCAGTTGAGTTATCAAATGTTACGCCTGCACCTTCAGATTTTGTTGGTGCATTACCGAAACCTACAATCATTACTTCTTCTTCAAACGCTCTGTCTGAAGTTTCAGTCTCGAAGATTTCTTCGTGTTCAGAATCGTAACGAGCATATTCCATGCCAAAGAGGGCATTTAATCCTGGTTCCAATTCTTTAGCTAATTGAGCTCTGTTAATTGCCATGATTTATTACCTCTATGCTAAGCCAGCGCCTTTTACGCCCATTATGTGATTTTGAATTACCACCAACACATTTGTATTCGCTGAGCCTACGTCTGAATTATCAGGTTCTTGTGATATATCAATAGCCTTCAGCGGTAAATTTGTGTTAGTAGCCCCTGTGGTGACATCTAATTCTGCACCTGATTGTCCAGTAATAGTACTTCCTGAATTTGTGTAAACAATATCAAAGTTACCGAATAAATCAGCAACTGGGAAAGTATCATCAGCTTGGATTTCAAATACAACATTAGGATCGTCAACTACAAAAGCAATTATGTCTGAAGCATTGGTGCTCGCTGGATAGTGAGCGCTAAAGACTTGTTCGCTTGTTGTAGGATCGGTATATTGACACCCTTGAAAAACTCCAACTATTGGAACAGTTCCACCATCAGCGTGAATTTCCACAGTTCCACCAGTAACTTGCGCTACCATGTCTCCTGTGAAAATGCTTGTTCCATAGTTAGCAGCGATTCTATATCTGTTAGTTCCGCCAGAATGTGGAGCGCCGCTAAGTTTTTTTACAGGTCTCATACCGAATGAAGCATCTTTATTTGCCATTTTATTTACCTATATTAAAAATTTTATTAAGTAGAAAAAAAGATTAATCTCTTTTACCACCACCAAAAGTAACGCTTGAACTTCTCTGAGGTTTCATAATCGGAGAAGATGGGTCGGATTCCTTCATCAAATCATTGTCAATTGCTTCTTGTTGCAATTGGGCACGGTTAGAAAAGTAAGCGTTTCTTTCTTCTCGTGTTTCATTTGGAATCTTTGCCAAAAGCAAACCACCCACAGCGACAACACCTTCATGCTTGCCATCGTCCATCGTTGGAAGTTCAAAGTCTCCAATCTCTTCTTTACGCACCAGTTCAAAACCTTCACGTAATCTCGACATTACATTCTTTTTATCTTCCTGACCGACAATTTCGGCTCTTATCCACCTGTAGGAAAAACCTTCAGGGGCTGGTGGTGTCTCCAACATAGAGGGGGGACGCCAAGGTTTGCGAGCTTCACTTGTGGCTCGAGTATCAGCAGAACGTGCAGTTCTGTCATTGGATTTTATATTTTCTTCAGTCATATTTTATCCTTTTAAATGTTTTGCGTACTCTTTAAGAGGTACGTTTAATCTTTTTGCCATCTCAACCTGACTTTTGGTTAATCTGACTTGTTTTCTTCCTTTTGAGTTTGTTGTTCTACCAGCAGGTGCAACAGTCTGTTGTATCTTGCTAGTTTCTACGTCTCCGCCGTTTGCAAACTTATGCGGAAACTCTGCTCTCATCTGTTTGTCTATCTCATCATAATACATAGAATCTTCAGGATCAAACCCTTGCTCTAAAAGTTTATTATGAATATTGAAAGCAACCAAAGTCATTGGTTCATCAGAACCAAACCATTCATTCTTTTGGGCCCACTCTTCTGCCTTTGGATCGGGCTCTACCCTTTGTTGTGGCTGTTCTAACGGGTTTGGTATAACTTGTTGATTTTGCTCTTCTACGGCTGGAGCTTGCATTTTAGTAAACTGCAATTTGCTTTCTTCAACAGTTATTTTATCTAAAATTTCTTGCGCCTTAGTAACTTTGTCCCAATCTTGCTCTTGATAAGCACTTTTTAGCACGTTGTTAGCTTGAGCTCTTTGTGATTTTAGCCTGTTTTCAGCCTCAGTTTGATAATTGGTATTTAACTGAGTGGTATTTTCTTTTAACTTTACGTTTTCATCTTGTAAAGATTTTGCATAAGCATAGGCAGATTCTGCTGCCCTTTCTTGCTCGCGCATTTTTTTTGTCAGAGTAGCAATTCTTTTTTGGACATTTTTTGAATAGTCCTCTAATTCATCTTTGCTTTCCTCAGTTTCGGGTTCTTTGGCAGTCTCTTCGACTACCTCTTCTTCTACTGGGGACTCCTCTCCAACTTCTGGCTCGGTTTCTTCTTGTTCAAGATCAACAACCTCACCCTCTTCTATTTGCTCTTCAGCTTTTACGTTTTCTTCTAGCATAAGTTATCCTATGTTAAAGCGTGACTATGTCATCGGGATCGTGAATGGTCGCGATAACTTCATCATCGTTAATAATACGGCACTCAGCGTCATCGCCTAATTTAAAACGTGCGCCTGCATACCTGCCAATTAATACCCATTGTTTTTCTTCACACCAAGGGGTATCACCAAA
>CEUO01056208.1_pt1 | contig 10424 bp, 6 predicted proteins | sample 531391 | NCBI WGS metagenome assembly CEUO01 (sample SAMEA2622799, study PRJEB7988) | marine metagenome | isolation source: saline water (ENVO:00002010), including | reverse complement strand
ATCTTGTGACCATAGGCGTCCGTCCCGCCTGTTGCGGTTCCGTTGATGGGGCCGCCGTTGTCGGTGTCGAAGACGACCTCAAGCTTGAATTGGACGGCTTCCGGTTGCAGCAGGTGAGCGGCCACACCAGAAGGTTGAGACAGGCCAGCATCCGTCACCATTTCGAGATGTTTGCTACGAATGATCGCTTTGCCGTTCATTGTGGCGCCCTGCATAAACAGGTTCGACGCACTGGCTTGATTGAAAACAAGCACGTCGCCGTCCATCGTGAGGCTCGTGTCACTGTTCACGCCTGATCCGTCGATGGTGCTCCAGCCGCCGACGCTCGCGACGTTTGTAAGGTCGACAAAGGAGGTCCACGGATTTTGTGTTCCGCCGCCACCGCCGCCACCGCCTTGATCGGCGCGTCGAGCGTTGCCCCTGGGATCTATCGAAAGAGGTCTTGAGAGGGCCATTTACCACCCCGCTTTGATTTTGTACGTCGTCGTCACGCTGTTGTCGGCTGCGCTGGCGACGACGCTTTGGTGGAAGAGCTCGCCTGTCGCTGAGTAGTACTCTACAGGAGGGTCCATCTGGTTGTAGATGGTCGCGGCTGCTGTGCCGTTCTCGATGACAGTCTCGACAGCCAGCGAGGAGCCTGAGGCCGTAGTTAGCTTCGGGTCAATGGTAGCGGCAGAGCCTGCGGTCTTGTCGGCTGCCTGCTGAAGGAGACGGCCCTTCTTCGGCAGGCCTGAGATCGTAGCGATAGATCCCGCTGCGGCCTCGGTCTCGGTGATCTGGACGATGTAGTCTGCGCCTCCTACGTGGGAGACGGTGACGGTGGCTGAGTAGGCGATGACGCACCTCCTGTGCGGCTGTGGTTGATGTGGGCCTCTTGCTATCCCGTGGGGATTGTATCGCGTGGAAGATCAGGGATCAGCAGAAAAGTGAAAACGAGGTCCTCCTCGCTCCACTCGATGGACTGAATGAGCACCACCTGGTCGTCGAAGTAGAGCTCCGAATCGGTGATCGAGACGATGTCTCCGATCTGCAGATAGGCGAGTTTGTACGGAGCACGATAGCGAATTGTCCGATGCTTGGCCGAGTAGGCTCTGGACATCCAATTAACGATGCGGCCCGCGGTGGCTCGAGAGGAGACGAGCTCGGTCTCCAGGTCGAGAGCCCTGGCGCCGTATCTGGAGCGACTGGTTACGCTGTAGCTGTTGCGCCAAAGGAAGTCTCCCGTGTTCTTGTTGAGGTCTCCTGTAACGGTGACCTGAGCCCTCAGCTTGGCGAAGCGTGCGTTGTAGCGGTAGCGCAGCGTGATTTCATTTGCGACCTCGGTCTGCTGATACTCGACGTCCCCGTCTCTATAGATGTGACGGTCTGCTGTGAGCTGCGCCTTCGCATCCTCGCTGGTGGCGTCGTAGCGCCAGACCACAGGGTAGACACCCTCGGAGCTCGCCCTGAGCGAGCAGGGCAGAAGCGGGAGCAATTCGCTCTTGATGAAGTCCATCACGTCCACGCGCTCACCAATGAAGAAGTCGAGCTCGTAACCGCTCAGGAGCTGCGCTGCTGCTGCCGTCTTGCCGTCGTCGACTTTGACGCCGCTCAGATGCAGTAGGTAGCGGAGGATCTCTCCTGCGTGCTGCAGATATCCCTCGATGCTGCCCTGGGACAGAGAGAAGGTCTGCGTGAGCCTGTTGTATGGATTCGGCTGAGCTCCTCCCGTGGCTACGTCGAATCGAGCGAAATAGCTGTCCCCAACAGCATAGTCGCCTGTTAGCGTGACGTAGCTGAACAAGACCCCGTTGGCGTCTGTGTCTGTCTGCACGACCTCCGCCGTGGTGGTTACGCTTGCATCTGCAGCCTTGACCCGGACCACGTTGATCGAGGAGCAGGTGACGCGATGCCCACAGATCAGGCCTTTGACAGTAGGGAGGAACCCACCACCGACAACGGAATAAACGTAGATCGGAGAGCCTGCAAAGCCCTGCGATCCAGGGTTTCCAAAGAGCATAGGGTAGACCATGCCTTGCGCGTTTTCGTCTGCGAATGGATGGTTGAAGTCTCCAATAACGTGTTCTGCGTCTGGCTTGATGAGCGAGCGGCGAAGCCAGTCTGCCTCAATGCTGAGCGAGACAGGCTCTCCAAGGGAGCCATAGGACGGCAGCTCCACGCGACCAGAGACGACCACTTGGCGATCATCGAGGTCGTCGTCTGAGTCCTTCCTAAACAGGGACAGCTCTGCAGTCGCTGAGCCAAGGTCGACGCCCTGAGCGATGCGCTCCGCGATGTCTTCCCGAAACACCACAACGCACGAGGCAGCAGGGAGCTCGAAGTCCTCGGAGGCGAAGGCCATCTCGGAGACAAAGTCGACGTCTGATAGCGTGCCATGAAACAGGACAGATCCATCATCGCTGCCGATGGTTGTGGTCTCTGACGCGAATCTGTAGATAACGCCGCCGAGCGTGAGCTCGAGCAGCCAGATCGGCTCAAAGTCCCTGAGGTCTGTCTCCGTGTACCACTTCACCTTAGAGCTCCTCCTCGATCTCGATGGTCGAGATTCTCATCACCTCGCCAGAGGTGGCGCTTCCCTCGTCTCCGATCAGCGCATCCTGGCTGGAGCTCGACACGATCCTGCCGTAGATCGGGCCGAGGCCCTGGATCGTTTTCTGGTCGTTGCCTGCTGAGCCCTTGTCGACTGTCGGGATGTAGACGACAGGCAGATTCGATCCTCCTGTCACATCCAGGAGCCTCGTCGTAATGCTCGGAATGTCTCCGCGATATCCGACGACAGGAGCTCCACTCGTGTCGCTGCCGAGGACGTAGTCTGGCGCCAGGCCTGACGAGCCCTGAAGAGGCGTGACGTCTACACCCTCACCCCAGCCAAAGGAGACGGAGCGCCGATTCGGGCCTCGCTTGATCGAGCTCCTGGAGCCGTCGCGGTAGGTGGTCAGGTCCGTGTTCGCTGCCGAGCTCAAAACCCTCCCGTGTGAGTAGTCCTGGCTGAAGAGCTGGACGCCTCCGATCACCACCTGACCGATCCGAAGGTCGTCGGTGGCTGTCTGCTGAGCTGCGACCGTGAGCTTGAACTTCGTAAAGACGAGGTCGACGTCGTGGATCACCAGCAGGATCCGAGGGCTCCAGATGTTGAGCGTTCCGCTCGAGGGCTCGCTGTTGTCGACGCCGCTCAGCCTAAGCGCTGGCAGGACGTGCCCTGCTGCATTGGTCCAGATGCCCGGACTGTTGGCTGTGATCGTGCGGTACTTCGAGGAGCCCAGATCCACCGTGCCACCCACAAGCTCGTCGAGCTCATAATAGCGGCCTGCCGTGGTGCTGGCTGAGGTGTTGACGGTGGCTGCATCTCCGAGCCTCTGAAAGGCGAGAGACGTCTGCCCGGCTGCCATGTCGATACTCGCCAGCGACACCCAGGAGCCACCGCCTGACGGGTTCCACCCGTGGAGAGTGCCTGTGCGCCAGTTGCAGCCGTCCAGGTAGATCCCAAGGGTGCTGTAGCTATTCGGCCCGGTGAAGGACCAGACGATCTCCTGTGCGCTCTCGTTGGTAGACCTCCAGCCCTTCTGCGGTGAGGGCTCGGACGGGACCAGCGCATTCTCGATGCCGAATCCGTAGCGCGTGTCGATGTTCCAGGAGTCACCAGGGATCGTCGGACCATCGATGCCTCTGATCTTCGTTCCGTCGGTGATGTAGGTCGACACAGCAGACCCCAGCATCTTCCCGGTGAGGTCGTCGGGGTTCGTGAATCCCGTCGAGGACGGCACGCCACCAGCCCAGTCGTTCGAAACGTAGTTCAAAAAGTACCACCGAGAAGCAGCAGTAGATCCTGCAGTGTGACCAAAGCGCACCTCCATCGAGCCGGTTCCTGAGTCGGTCACGTTGGCGTTTGAGCAGACAGCGCTCCAGGTGTTGTCAGCTGCCATGCTTCTCGGTCTGGCGTACACGGTCGCCTTGCCTGACCTGAAAAAAACCAGGACCTCGACTCCGTTTGTGGTGGTGTTGATCGACAGGTTGCCAAGCGTGCCTCCGCCATTGTTGTCCTCGACCTGGACGGAGCCGTTGCGGATGAAGACGTCGAGCGTGTGCAGGTCCGATCCGTCTCCGAGCTTGAATCGAGCGAAAATAAAGTCGTCTCCAATCCCCGAGTAGCTCACCACCTGGCATGCAAAGTGGGCGATAATTCCCTCTGCGATGGTGCCGGTTGGCGCCTTGAAATAGTGGATCTTTCCTGCGCCGGTGCTGAGGTTGAGGTAGCCGTTGTTAACGTCGGAGCTGTTGGTTCCTGAGACCTGCGCCGTCCACCCTGAGAAGTTGTCGGGAAGCTCGATAGGCAGATACGTCCTGTCCCAGCAGACCTGATATTTCGGAGAGCCGTACTCGTCGGTCGTGCCGAGCGTGGCTGTCTGATAGCCTCCGAGGGTCATCATCCAAAGGGTATTGTCGCGCGTAGAGGTGCCCGCTCTCGCGTTGTGGAACAGGTAAATCCGACCATGCGCTGCCACCATCCCAAAATAGCGAGGGTGATCTGTGGTGCCCTCAGCGAAATAGATGGTGCCTCCTCTGTCGCCTACGTTGCCCGCCTCGTCGCCGCTGGTGCCCTGGCCTAACAGGTCGTAAGTCTGGCCCCTGGACGAGCCGCCAGACGGGTCCACGGCGATCCTCAGGTCTCCTAAGTTAGAGCTCGCGAAGCTGCCTGCTGTGAGCCTGCCTCTCGCGACGATGTAGAGCTGACCGTCGTCTGCGACACAGGCTGCGAGTTCGGCCTGTTGAAAAGAGCGACCTGAGCCGAGGCATGGATCGAAGTTGCCGAGCTGCAGTGCTTCAGGGCCGTCCAGATCGGTCGCAGTGCTGAGCGGCATAAAGGCCGAGGCCAGGCTTCGACGTCTCACAAATTGCGTGGTAGATCCGCTGGTTGTGTACTGACAGAAGAAGACCTCGAAGCCATTGACAGACGGGACGATCTCGGCCTGCGTGCCGTTTATAGTGCGGTCCCACTCCTCGACCTTCTCGAAGGTCTGGCCGTTGTCGCTGCTGGCATACTGGAAGAAGCCGTCCTCGAAGTTGCTGGTGCTGGTGTCGTTGCTTCTGGCGCAGATGATCATCAGCATCTGGCCGCCTGAGTAGGCGACCCTCATCTTCGCGGAGGGCTTGTTGTTGAGATCGTAGCCGGTGCTGCCGCTTGCTACGTTGATCGGCTCGTCGAGCACGTTGGTCGAGGAAGTTGTCCAGGTCGCTCCGTTGTCGTCCGAGGTGATGAGCTGGACCTGGACCAGGTCGTTGACCTCGTCCTCGAGATAGTGATAGACGTTGAGCCTGCCGTCTGGGAGCTTGACGATGCAGGGATGAAGACGCTGCGTGCTGCTTGTTCGACCGTAGAGGATTGTGTCGCCGCTAACGGTGCCGTCCTCTGAAACCGTAAAAAATGCGACTTGGTAGTTTGCGCTAAAACCGAAGTAGAGCCGATCATAGACTACCCCGACTTTGTTGTCGTCCATCAGCACAGCGTGGGGATCGATGGCTTCTCTGATCGAGCTCGTCGCGACTGGGTTTATCGCTCGCACGACCTCGTCTCCACTCATCGCTGAGAAGGGCCAAGCGCCTCGCCAGGAGGTGGCCGAGTCTGCCTCCTGCTTCCAGCGAAAGGACGCCTTGCCTCCTCCTGGGTGGCCGCCTCGCTGCGTAGCGACCCTGAGCTGCTTCGATGCAGACTGTGTCCCGCTGGCCTCGAGGTTGAGGTCTGTCGGTCCCTGAGGCACAGGGATGCCCGGCTGTGGATCTGCCTGTGTGAACGTGGAGGAGCCGTCGTCGATGTTGGCCTCGTTGATCCTGTCGTCTGGGATCAGTAGCCCTCTGAATGTGTCCTTGTTGAAGCGTGCCATTAGAGCCGCCCTCCTACTCGGCCTCGTCGGCCTCTTCTGGTCGCTCTGCCAAGCGCCTTTTTCAATGGTCCACCCTTCGCGAGGTTGTCGACGACGAGCTGGTCGAACATCTTATTCCGGTAGGTCATCTGCACGACGACGACGCCTCCTGCAGCTCCTCCGCTGTTGAGAGAATTCGCGGCAGACGTGCCGCCGAGCTCGGCCACTGCGTTTCGATTGAGCACGACCTCGCCTCCCTGCGCTGTGATCATCTGATCACCGTCACCACCGACGATGCCGCCCTGGTGGAAGGACGGCTTCTGCTGGCTAATCGTCGCTACCTGGAGGCCCGTCGTGGTTGCGATCATGCCTGCGAGGAAGGGACCGAGGACAGGGCCTGCTCCGACTGGAGGTGGAGCGAGAGCCGCGATAGCTGCAGAGGCTCCGCTGATTAGTGCGTTGGATATCTCGAGCGCCTGCCGTGCCCTAAATGCCTTTGCGAGCTCGGCGCGTCTCTTGTTGTCAAACTTCTGCCTGATCTTCTCCTGCTCCTCCATGTTGCCTGCTGCACGAGCAAGGGCTGCTGCCTCCTCCTGATCGATCTGCTCGGTCCGTTGAGCGATAGCCGCATCCATCAGGGAGCCGATCTGGTCTGTCACCATCTGGGCATTTGCGAGATCGGACTGGAGCTGCGCTGCGTCGATGGCTCCTTTTTTGCGACGGTACTCCTCATCGAGCTCGAGCTTCTTGGCGGTGAATTCCTCCTTACTTGCAAAGCCCTTGTCGTAGGCCTCCTGAGCTGCTGCGAGTTGTGCTGCGTGTTCGTCTCGGAGCTGGTCTGTCTCGCTCTGCGCGAGGACTACGCTGGCCCTGTGGAGGTCGTGCGTCTCCTGGAGCTCGGCATGCTTTGCGGCCAGGTGCTCGTCGATAGCCTTTTTCTTTTCCCGGTCTGCTGCCGTTACAAGCTCAGCAGCCTCGCTCTCGGTGAGCGCGCCCTGTTTCGCCATCTCCGCAATTTGCTCGAGTTGCTTGAGGTGCTCGTGGTTGATGGTAGCGATCTCTCCTCGGGCCATTGCCAGCATGTCAGCGGCGACCTTTTGCGTCTCTGCCAGGTTCGTCTCGGCGTCAGCTTGGCTTTGGGTCGCTTCGATGTTTTTGGTCATCCCTTTTAGGTTGTCCTGGAGGATCGAATTGTACCGGGTGTCGACGAGGATCCTCTCCTTTGTGGCCTGGAGTTGTGCGTCGATTGCAGCCATTGAGGCTTGCAGGGCAGGCCCTAAAAGACCAGTCGCAGCCAATGCAGCCTTCGCCATTGACGCCCCGTAGTTCAACATCTGCATCGCTGCTTGCATTGAAATATCGCCCTGGATAGCCATCTCCATCGAGACCTGGCGGATCGCTTCTGTGTCGTTGTCTGCCTGAGCTCGCAGAAGCTTGCTCTGTCTTTTCGACTCTGTCTCCTGCTGGATTCTTATCTCGAGTATTTGGCGACGTGCTGCCTCCTCCTTTTCTATTCCTGCGAGTAACTCTCTTCTAACTTTTGCCGCTTCGCTATCACCATTGATTGCTGCTTGTTGCGCTTGTGTAGCTTTATGCAGCGTGTGTCTGGCAACTGTCATTGCCTTTTGGCTTTCGATTATTTCGTGCCTCAGTCCACCTGTAGCGCCACCGGCTTCTTGAGCTGCTTTCACGTTCTTATTGTATTCAGCAGTTAGCTCGTTGACCTCTGCTTGCGCGTCTGCGACGTCCTGGTTGAAGTCTGCAAATGGATCGTTGGCCTCTTTTACAGCATCAGCAAATTCGTCTTCGATCGTGCTGCTGAGATTGTCGAGCTCCGCTCTTAGCGCAGTCGTCTCACCCCTTAAAACAGAGAGCTCGATCTTCGTTGACATGAACCGCTTTTGCGCTGCATCCAGGGCTTCGATAGCGCCCTCGAGCTCCTCGGTGTCTATCTGTGCGCCTCGCGCTCGTTTAGACCATGCAAAGAGCGCAGCTCCTGCAGCGAGGACGCCAACAGCGACCAGGCCGACAGGAGAGCTAAGCGCTCCTATTGCAGCTCTAAAGCCACCTGTCATTTTCGCAGCGCCTTCAAGGCCGCCAGAGAGAGCGCCTGCATTCGAGACCATCGCGCCCATCTCTGGATTGAGCACGCTGATCGCGCCGCCCATAGCGCCGAGGCTCGAGGACGTATCGCCTGCTGAATCCTTCAGCTCGTCAAGGCCTTTGATGCCCTTCGAGGCTCCGTCTCCTGTGTCCTGTCCTGCCTGCCTGGCCTTCTTCCCTGTCTCCGCGAGGGCGTCCCCTGCCTCCCTGGCCTTCTCCTGGACCTCGTCGGACATCTCGTCAACGGCCTGCTCGATGTCCTCGGCTCCCTCCTTAAAGGTGGTGCCCGTGTTCTCCATCGTTTTCGCGGTCTCTTGGAGAGCTGCGTTGGCGGCCTCCGACCCAGCGATAAGCTCGCTCGTGTCGAGGGTGTATTTGATCTCGAGTCCGAGTGTCTCGTCAGCCATTGAATCTATCCCTGTTCTGGTACTCTGCGATCTTCCGTCTTATCAGCGCTCCCTTGTCTCCACTGGCCTTGTTCCTGAGCTCCTTTGATGGTGTGTGCAGGATTCGCCACTCGGCCATCAGTGCTATCTGCTGCCGCTTCGGCAGACTGTAGAACCACCCAGGATCACGCCCCCAATGCTTCTCGATCCTCAGGATCTCGAGCTCCAGAGTCCCCGCCTTCAGGAAAGTAGTCGACCTTGTCGGCCACCTCCTTTTCTGTCGGCATCAGGGCCCATAGCTCCGTAAACAAAGGCCGGGTCTCGACGTAGACGGAGGGCAGATCGGCCCGCTTTGAGAGCAGCCACTCGAGCATCTCTCCACCGTAGGCGATGATCTCGCCTGAGCTCACATCGTAGATCGGAGGGTACAGGCCCTCGTTCTTCCCCCACGAGATGCCGAGAGCAGCAGCCGAGAGCCTCGCCATTTTGGCTCGGCTCCCAGCGCTGCCGCCGTACTCGGAGATCAGATCGTTGATGGCTACGAATGAGCCAGGCTTCGTCAGGTTGATAGAGCCGAGGCCCTTGATGTTGACTGTGTTGCGCATGTTGTCCCTCCTTAGGTAGCGCTTAATCAGGTCTGTCCACCGCGTTGGATGCCGCCGTAGACTTCCCCTTGGACGTTGATGACGTTCGGGTCACCCTCGGAAAAGTCAGCTGTAAGCAGGACTTTTAGGAAGTTGCAGGTAGCGTCCGCATTGTCTCCGTGGTCTGTGCCCTCGATGCTCATCATCACGGTGCACAGGAAGGGCTCAAATCCGCTCCCGCCAGTGCTGGTCAGGGCCGATCCTGCGGCTGTTCCGTTGCAGAAGTCGAGCAAAGTGGCAGCGCCTGCGTTCGTGAATTCGCGCATGTGGACGCTGAAGCTCAGCGATCCGACCTGGTCGTCTCCGTCTCGGAGGCCGACGATGCTGCCTCGGTCTTTGATCACGATGCGGTCAGCGTCTGCCGCGAGGAGTCCAGCTGTAAAATTGCCGTCCTCGTAATCGATCTCCAGGGTCGTCGGGCTTCCCGCCCCGTCCTGCAATTTGATAGTTCCGTCTTTTCGTACCTTAACGGCTGTTGATGCGGCCATTTTGGGGCCTCCTTTAGGCTAAGCGCCCTGAGAATATATCGAGTTCTGCTGCGACTGCACCAGGCCTCGGATCTTCGAGTTGTACTGTCTCACGTTTCTTGCCAACATTGGCGAGAATTTCCTGCTTCAAATCCGCCACGAGTCTCGGCATGATCTGGTCGTTGATCTGCCTTTCGACCTTGAGGTACTCTGGCTCTGCACTGCCTGACCTCGTGACGTATCGCGCGTAGAATTTGCCGACGCTTCTGGTCGATCTGGGATCGCCGTTCTTCTTTGGCTGTGTCGGCTGCTGGACTTTGGCGTTATTCGTAAGCGAGATCCCTCTCTCTCGGCCTCCTGTAGTCTGCTCCAGGAGGAAGTATTGCCACGCAGCATTAGACTCGCCGCGCTGCCATTCGGGGTAGTTCTTGCCGTACTTCCAGCCCGTCCAGACTGATCGAGCGTGCTCAACCATTTCCGTCCCGTACTGCTCAAGCAGTGCAAGCTCCGAATCGGTGAGGATGCTCAGTAGAGGTGGGATCTTAGTCACCTTGATTTTGACGCCTGTGTCGCTCATGGTGTGGCCCTCCTGAGAGCTCTCTCGATTTGCTTGAGTGTCTTTGGCATGCTGGATCGGATGATGCCCTCGGAGCCTGTCAGGTTGAGCGCCTGGCCGACCTGCTGGCGAGCTATGCCGAGGGCCTGCTGGGAGAGAGCGATCTCGGCCTCGGTCTTGAGGATCTGCTCCTTGACCCGTCGCAGCAGTCGAGCCTTATTGGCCTTCGCCACCTCAGGGAGCAGCACCATAAACCAGGGCCGACCGCCAAGTCGGACTGGAAGCTGTCCCTTCTTCGTGATCCATGCCGAGTAGTAGACAGGGTTCTCAATCACAAGGGCCACCCGTCCAGGCTGTGGCGTGACGCGAAAGCGCCAGCCAGCTCGAGAGGTGCCGGTCCTCACAGGCCA
>CEUO01021707.1_pt1 | contig 10429 bp, 11 predicted proteins | sample 531391 | NCBI WGS metagenome assembly CEUO01 (sample SAMEA2622799, study PRJEB7988) | marine metagenome | isolation source: saline water (ENVO:00002010), including | reverse complement strand
AATACTGGAACTTTAAAGTCAGGTATAGGGGTAGTTCAAAAACTACAAAGAAGTTTAAATTGGTTAAAAGATAATTTAGGTGAGAAGGATAAAGATACTGGATTGTACAATTTAATTGATAGTGATAATTTTGCTATTAAAATGGATTATGATAATAAAGATTGGTGGCATAGGACAGTACTTGAAACTCAAGGTATTATTGATGCAGGAAGTGGTGTAGATGGCAGTCTTATTGATATAATGGGAAATTGGAGGTCTGAATATATATTCCCCTTAAATACTAAACCTAGAGAATTAATAGAAAAAGACTCCAATATTGGTTTTAATAGAAATCAGTATATGGATGACTTGAGGAATGGTGGTAACCCTGAGAGAATACCATTGTTTAGAAAGTGGGATAAAAGGACAGGTGAGGAAATTCCATTAGATACAGTTGAAAAAGAAATGATTCTATATCATTTAAATCAATATGGTAAGCTTTTAAGTTTATCTACCAATATATATGATAATACAGGAGTAGGTAAAAAACCTAGTTATGACGATATTATAAATTATGCTGATGATTATTTTACTTATGCAGCTGACCATAAGAAGATGTATTATAAATTAGCAGCTAAATTTCGAGACAAAAAGAAATATACTGATACAGATAGGCGTACATTGCGTGAATATTTTAATGCGAGAGAAAGTGATAGAAAAGATAAGAATGGAAATGCTATTAGTTTCCCTCAAAAAAGTCCATTTAGTGAGAGTTTTAGAATTAAGCTAGAAGAGTCTGCTAAAGGAAAACATGGTAATGTATATGATAGATTGATGTGGAATATATGGGACAAAGATCCAATGGGTGCACGTTCTTATTCAGGCTTAGCAGGTAATGAGATTCGACAATTAGATGATTTATTCCAAAGAGTAGCACATGATGAAGACTATGACGGTTTCACATCACAGATATTAGATTTTACTAAAAATATAAATAAGAAAGTATCTCAATTAAGATTCTTAAAAAAGAAATATGGTTTCATTGAACGTTTAAATGTATCTCAAAAACGAAAGAAAGAATTGCATGATGTTAATAATAAGGCTCAGAGAGAATTGGAACATCAGTTAGAAGGCATGCTTCCTAAGTCTTATACTAGGTCTAAAAGTGCTAAAGATTTAAAAGATGCATATGTTCAAATATTAGATATAGATAGTAGCCAGCAATTAAAAGATGACACAGCAGTTCTTTATACTTTAGAAGAAGCTATTAGGCATAATCATGGTGGTGCAGGTATGAAGACTGAAGTATCTGAACTGCAGAAGTTTGAAGCAAGATATTGGGGTGATAATCAAAATTTAAGTGAGACTTTGCGTTTTGGAAATAGAACAGCACTTAGTCAAGATATGAGAGATTACTTAAAGAACATTCCAGACAGCTCTACTTTTTTTGAAATAGTTGATGGTAAGTTGAAGGAAGGTGTAGAAAAGCACGGGTTCTCATTTTTATTTCATTATGCTATGCCTTATAAGCAAAATGCTGTTGGTATATTTAATGGCAAAGCTCATGCTGTGAGTCATAAAAGAAACGCTAGGTTTGAAAGAATAATGAAGTTTATGGCTAAAAATGCAGGTGAAGTTGAATATGCAAATGCCTTAAAAGTTATGGGGCATATTTCTAGTTTTTATAGGGGTTATTTTAATAAAAATCATAGACTTATTAATCCTGATGCAATGAAAATATCTGAGGATTTACATGTTTTTTCTGATGGTGTTAAATTCCCTAAATTCAATAAAGGGATGCAGGACTCTTTTAATAGCTTCAGAGACTTTAAATGGAGAAAGGATACAGGTGGCAACGCAGATCCTTTTAAAATACAAGATGATTATAGTATGGGATTTTATAGAGATTTCTTCGATGTGCAGGGTAAAGGTAAAGAGTTTGAAGAATATTTAGGACAAAGAAGTATTATGCAACAACATTTATTATCAACTCAACATGTAGACCCTATATCCTATTTATCTATGGTTTCTAAAATGGATCAAGACATACATGAGTTTGCATCTAAAAAGATTACAGGATTTGCAGACCATGATGGTAATTTCTGGAAATTTGATAAGAATAGAGCAACACCTGAATTACGCAATAATCCTATTTACCATTTATTAGGGGGAGATAAATACTTTAAAGGTATATCTCTTGATTTTGCTAAACGTAGTAGTAAATATGATATTTCTAGTATAAAAGAATTTAGTAAACAAGCTAGAACTATAGTAGATGAATCTCCATCAGATAGAAAAGCAGGTAAAATATTTGATGTATTAAAAGAATGTAGTATAGGAGGCTCTTAATGTCTGGAAGTGTTGGAAGACCTGATTGCACAACTGCTCTTCATATGGGTGAATTAAGTAAAATGTATGATAAATTTGTTAATAATAAAGATATTAATAATACTATATTAGATGCAGATGAAGCATTTTATAATCTTGTTAGGAGTGAATTTAAAAGACCTTTAGAAACTCTGCAATTTAGTAAAGAACTTTCAGTAGGTGATTTAAAAGGTTTTCAAAATAGATTAGATAGATTGGTTAAGTCAGCTAAGGATGGAACTTTTTCCAATAAATTTGCAAGTTTAATGTACACTCCAGAAGCATTTGCAAAAAGAGATCCTAAAATATCTAAGTTATTAGATAAGTATATACAATCTTCTCATTATTATACAGGTCAACAATCTACAGGTAAAGTAATGCAAACTGATATATTAGGCTTGTTGGGTAGAGAAATGAAAACAAGAGGTTTAGTATCTTCTTCTTTGTCTCAGACTGGTAAGAAAATTACTCGAACAAGTGCCAGGGCTAAATTAGACGAATTAGAGATGGATATTAAGCGAACCATAGTAGACGTCAAGAATGGCAGTAAAGATGCTGAAATCAAGCTAAAGCAGCTGTTAAAAGATGAAGCTGTGTTATTTAGAGATAGTGAATTAAGTGTATATGCTGAATTTGTAGGTTATATTGAAAATGCTCTTCCTAAATTAATAGATGAAAAATTAAAAGCCAATCCTGATATGAAATGGACAGTTAAGAAAAAAAGAGCAAAAGCATTTTTCAGTGAAGCTGATTTTGCAAAGATAAAAGATGCTAATGGAAATGTGATAAGTAATGATATGCAAAAAGCATTAAGTAGATATGTTGAATTTACTGACCAATTATATTTTAACTTAAGAGATGGTGTAGATAGATATATAAATACAGTTATGCATGGACAGACAGGAAAGACAGCTGACCAGATTAAGAATCTTAGAACAAGACTAGAAGAAAAGTTAATGCCAGATAATAAAAAAGGATACTATCCTCACTTTACTAGAGACCTATCTATTGATTTTATGGATGGATTGATGGCTAAATTGGATGATATGGTAATCGCTTCTAATAAATATATGAGAAAGAATCTTTCTTTAAATGAAGCTATTGATAATGTAAATGGATATATATCAGGTCATACTAAACCACAAATGTCAGATGTTGATAATCAAAGTTATTCACACAATTTACCTCAGGTATTGGCTCAATATGCAGAAAATGTAAATAGATTTAATTATATTAATAGTATTAATGAAGCTACATCAAACGTTTTAAACTCTATGGAAAGCATGTATAAATTAGGCAAAGATAGTAGTGGATATGGTGATGAGGTTGTTAATTTTGTTCATGACTTACATAGATCAGCTACTGGATATGATAATATAAAAAATCCTGCATTAAATAATATGATGCGTACAATACTAGGTTTTGAGTTTATATCTAAAATAGGCTTTAATCCACGTTCTGCTGTAAGAAACGTCAGTCAAAGTATGCTTAATCTTGTTCAGTTTACTCCTCATCAAATAAATCATTATAGAAAAGCATATAGAGACCCATCTGCTAAGAAAGAATTAGAAAGTATAATGCAAGAAAAGGGTTTATTGTTTAAAGATACTGCTCCTGAATTGCAAGAAGTATTAGGTACAAATCCTAGCTTAGCAACATCAGTTAAATATAATGATGTAACCAAGAAATATGAATTTGTTGAGATTACTAAATTAGCTAAAGCATCTGGAGCTGTTTCTACTTTAGCTGGTAAAGCTGGTTTTATGATGGCTGGAGTTGAAAATTTTAATAGAAAATTAACATTTGGAATAGCATATTCTAAAATGAAAGATGAATTATCTGGAGCTGATTTTGCAGAATCTATGAAAACTAGACTTCAAAAAATTAAATCCGATAAAGGAGATCCTGCTCCCACAACAAAACAAATAGAAGCATATGTTAAAAGTAGAAGATTGGCATACGCTAAGGAATATGCTACTAATATGACCGTTGCATTACACTTTGATTATAATGCATTTAGTAAAGCTAAGGGACTTAGAACTAAGACAGGGCAAGTTGTTGGTCAGTTTCAGCATTATGCTTTTAAATTTGCTGAAAGAAATATGGAGTATCTAAGCAAAGCTAAGAATGATGTATTGGCTGGTGATTTAAATGGACATAATGTCTGGAGAGGTATGCGATTAGGATTAGCATATTTCATGGCACCTATGGCTGCTACTGCATTAACAGGTGTAGAGTTTGGTAATATTTTAGAGCATGATACAAGTGAAAAAATTAAAAAATTAGCTATAGGACTCACAGGAGATGAAGAAGCCGCTGAAAAAGCTTTCTACGGTAAAGGTCCTATTATAGGTAGCATAGGTTTCCCAGTTTATTCTGATATTATCAATCTAGGTATGATGTTTGACCTGATAAATATGGATGATGATAGTATGCTAGCTTATATAGCTGGATTAAAAGACACTAATGAAAAGTATAATGACGATCGTTTGTCTCAAGCTATTCAATTTTTAAATCCTGCTATTAATAGAGGAGTATATAGACATCTACCTCAACTTCAAAGAGGAAATATTGGATGGGTTATACAATCTGAATTAGGTTTATATCCTACTAAAGAAGCTAAAGAAAAACAAAAGAAATTCCAGGAAGCTACATCTCCAGAACTATTTGCTTTGATTGAAGAATTGCAGAAGAAAGGGAGATAATAATCCCCCTCCCCTCTAAAGTGTTTAGTTGCTTTTGTAATTACTAGCATACTTCCCTATATATATTTCTAATTTAGATATTGTATTATTTAATACATCTCTAATTTTTTCTAAGATAGCTAGTTGCATTACTAGTCCTTCTAAAGACTCTTCTTTTTCTGTACTATTTTTAATTAGACGTAAGACTACCTCTAAGTACATTGTTATTGACTTATCCATTAGTTCCTTTCTGTTTTGGTATTTAGTTAACTGATAGTAGTTTTATTAAAAATTCGAATGGTATTGCTGCATACGTCTTGCTCCTGTTACGCTTAAAAACAAGCACAGGCGTACGATCTTCGCAATTTGTTTCGGCTTGTGAGAGAGAGTCCCACAAGTTTAATCTTTCTTGATTTTTGCACTCAAATGAGAGCCCTATGAGGCGTTTGGCTAAGGGAGATAACACAATGTCCTCACCAGAAACTCCCATTATTTGTGCTTTAATATCATCATCTTCAAGCTCAGGATACGCTTTTCTAAGTTCTTCAACTACTTTATTTTGTAATTTTCTACCCTTTGCTTTAGCTGATTTTGCTTTCATCTTCTATTACCTAATCTTTCCATAGCATTATCAGCTTCTTTTATAATTCTACTTACTGATGGATTTGTTGTCAGTGGCTTTATTTTTGTTTGCTGTTTTAGAATTTGACTTTCTAGAGCTGCTACTCTTGCTGACAGTTTTATTATCTCCTGATTTATCAGCTCTATTTGTTTTAGAGCTACTTCCGTTTGCTTGTCCATCTTCAATCTCCTTTAAGTGGTTTTTGAGTTTTTCTTGGTCTCCATTACAATCTATATAAGATATTACTAATGTATGAGTATAATTTACAGCACGTTCCATCTCCATTAACCTACTAAGAAGAAAGTCATTACGTTCCATAAGTTCATTATAAGTTACTTTTTTTCTTTTACTCATTTCATACCCAATCTTGTAGCTACTCTAGTTAAAAGTTTATCCATTTCTCTAACTTGCAAATCCATATCAGCAACCCAATTTCCTAATTTATTCAAGTCATCTTCTAGATTAGTTTCGTTTGACTTAACTTCTTTAGGTTTTTCTTCAGTTTTCTTAACTTTTTTAGCTTCTTTTATCTCTTTATCTATATCTTCAAAAACTACTTTATCACCTTTGGTTTTTACTGTCCCCATAATTTACTCCTTACGATTAATGCCATCACAGCATAGTTAGCTATATCAATGAGTGTATCATCAATACTTTCGTTGTTTGGTTTTTTATTTTCCATTGCTAGATTTAAAAACCTAGATATTTTATCATTTAATCTAGTTCCTAAACCCATAGATGAAAGTCTTACATCTTCATCAGTTTTAACTTTACTTTTACCCATTCCTATATTAGTAGGTCCATAGTCAAGTTGTTTTTCACAGAATAAATATAACATTTCTTTCTGTATAGTTTCAAATTCCTTTATAGTTTTAGGATATCTGACTCTAATTTCTTCTCTTGGATCGGTCATTCCGTTTCTCCCAGTATTTGTTCCGCACTCTTCTTTTTATGTTGTTATCTGTTTTTCTGTATTTTCTAAGGACCCATTCATCTCTTATTTTCACACTATAAAAATCTTTCTCCTCCCAGTGAACTAGGTAATATTTATTGTATGAGTATCTTCTAGGATTGTTAATATTCCATATCTCATCAGATATAGTAAGAAATGTAGCTATTATATAGAAATTTAATATCATTTAAATAAATCTAATATATAGTCTAGTAATGGGTTCTCCTTAGTCCATTTTGGCATGTAGACTTTACAACCTTTTTCTTCAATATTCCAAGGGATTTTTTTAGGTTCAGATATCCTAAATCTCTTAAAGTAAGTACATTTATCTTCATCTAAATACTTACAATTTATACAATGGGGACTCACATATTCCTTTGCCTTCATTCCTCTGTTTCAGGACTTACAGGACCAGTTATTGCCCCCATTATAATCATCGGATTTGAACTCCTGTTATAGGAAGGTTAATATTCAACCATTCCTTTTCTCTATTGGCAGTTGATTCTACCTGTAGAGATCTTATGACATTGTCTTCATTCTTAAATGGAGTGACAGACAATACTTTATTTGCATTATATGCTATTCTGAATGAACCTCTAGCTGAAGCTAGATTCATACCTTCATGGAAAGCATTCTTAGTTATTTCAGATACAGCAAATACAATGACTTTATGTTGAACTGCTAGTTCCATAAGAGCTTGAGATGCTTCTTCTACTTTCATGTTATTATCTTTTTGTTTAGACCTTAACAATCCCATATGATCCACAACAACTATCTCAGGCTTAGTTGCAAGCAATGATAGTCTTTTCTCTAACTCACTAGGATAACAAGAACCATATTCTACAGTTAACCAATTAAATTTATTAGCCATATCTTCCTGCATTTGAATATAATGTTCTTTAAGCTGTTCATCATTCCAACCCATCTCTATCATACAGAAACGTGACCATATTTGTCTTGGACTCATTTCCATTTCAATAAAGTATGTAGGTCTCTTGAATGAATTAACCCAGTTTTGAAGCAGCATTGTCTTCATTGACTTTGGAGGAGCTTGTACAATTACTACCTCGCCTGGGTAAATTGGAAAGTCTTGACCATATAAAGCACCCAAGTTTAAAGGTTCTCTATTATTAGCTAAGAAATCTATGAACTCTGCCTCCATAGTCTTAGCATCCATCATAGTCTGAGACTTCTTAGATTTGTAAAGTTTACAAGTATTCTTACAATACTCATCCATAATTACATCACTACAACCATATCTATAACCTGCACCATCATGTCCAGTATAGCAATTAGTTATAATTCCATTCATTTCTTTTTCTGTAAAAGGATGGTCAGGATTATCTACTTGTTTTCTCCAAGTTTCCATTACATTCCTTACAACATCTTCAGGATACAACCATCTAAAGTGCGCAGAAAGTCTCAATGCTACTTGATGTCTTTGACCTTGTCCAGTACCTTCTAACATAGTTTGTATGCAAGGAAAGTTTACTGGATCAGGCTGCCTACCTAAGGATACCTTTTGATATTCTGAAGTAGGCTTAGCCTTTCTCTTTAATACATCAAAGACAGGGTCACATTCATGGTCTAGTTCTTTAATATCTCTAGCTATAGTTGCATATTCCATAATATCTTTTATATTTCCTGAAATATTAACCTGAACTTTCCATAAGTTAGACTTAGTATTTAATGTATTAGGAACTCTAATTAGACGTGTTTTGTCTGTTACGGATGGATCGGCAAAGTCAAATATGCCTTTCGATTTGAGCTCCTCTTTAACTTTTATATGTAAATCTTCACATGGTTTCCACCTGAATGCTTCTTGAGGTATGTGGACATGAAATCCAGTGCCACTAAAATATGTTTGTCTGGTAATATCTAAATCTTCCAGCAATAATAGTAAGCCTTGTAATTTATCAAGTGCATTTTCAGGATTGGAACCATCTACGTCTAGTATGAACTCATCAGGCATATACATAATACCATCATATCCTGATAAGCTCCGTTTCTTTTTTACATAATCTATTACATGGTCATCATAATCATATAGAGACATGAATACATCTTGTGACATATTCATATAACTCTCCATTTTATTCACATCAGAAAAGTGATGTCTATTATGAGTACCAAATGCAAATTCTTTAATCATTTTTCCTCCTTACCATCCATGATCTTTCTGAACTATTGCCTTTAAGTTTATCAACTTCATACAACCCTTCTTGTCTTAAATCTCTAAATAATCTTGTGTATGTTTCTGGTGAACCTAATCTTTTACCATATTTAGATTCCCCTCTTTCTGATAAGTTCTGGATATGATGTGTTTTGAATAACTTCTTATTGGTTAGATGCCAATCAAGAAAGTTAATTAAATGTTGTTTGACTGTCATAAAATCTCCTTAATAGTTAATAATGGGGACTCACATTTTCCTGTAAATAGATTACTGGTTGTCAAATGCAGGGCTCTATTAGGACCAGTTATTGTCCCCATTAATATTGTTACTTAGAAAGGTACGTTTTCTGCTGTAACTGTATCTGTTGATACTGGTTGAGATGGAGCTGATTGTACTTTTTCATTTAAATACTTTTCTGCTACACCTTTCCAGAAATTAACATCTTCAGCACTATAAGATACTACTGTTCCAGTTTGCTCTACTGGTGCTATTCTATTACAGATCTTATTATAGTCATTAGCATCTTTGTAGAATAAAGCATTGAATTGCTTTCCTATAAGTCCTGATTCGTCATCATCATATTGAATTGCTTCTTTACCGCTAGGTGATTTAATTTTATCAATCAATCCAGCATTGCATAGTTTAAAGAATTTAGCTAAAGAATATTCTTCATGCGTTTCTTTATCAAATGCTTCAAAGATTCTGTGATTAAATGTTTCAGGATAACCCTCAAAGTATAAATCTAATACTCTAGTCCCATTCCAATCACCATATTCAGCTTTTGAAATAGTTAATGTGTGCCATCCTTCTGACCACTGACCACCACCACTTGATACTGACATTGTTTTTATTGCCATTTTCTTACTCCTTATTATTTAGTTATGTTAACACCTTTATATTGTTTCTTAGCTTCAGTTTTTCTAATAGAATTTCCATCATCATCATATTGTGCAATACCTACAATAGCTGACAATCCATATCTTCTACCATAAGTACAAGCAGTACCTACACCTTGAGCATCTACCTTAGGCATAGGAACCTTTATTTTCGATCTTAGCCATTGGCCAGATTCATGCATTAATAATGTAGTAATACATACTGCCCCTGGAATGATTTCATTTCCTTGGCTTACTGATAGCCCGTGTTTACTAAGATACGGGAATGAAGATTTTATTACTGTATGCAAGTCAGCATATGAAGAATTGAAGAATGGATTTGTACTATCACTCTTAGCTCCTTCTAATTCTCCCTGTACTTTAGCTAATGCTCCAGCAAGTTTATCTATTTTTTCTGATTTCCATGATTCTGTTGTGTCAATAATTTCTTCAACAGCAGGAACTTCTGCTTTGATTGCTTCTTCCATGTTTACTCCTTATTAATTGTAAATTAAGTTGACTTTCTTCGTTGATTTGTAGTTGTATATACCCTGTAATAAGACTAAATATTGCTCTTTATTGGTACAATCTACTAGTTTTGACTGTTGATACTTAAGTTTTGATAATAGTTGCTTAAAATCAAAGTTTTTGTGGTTTATTAAGTGTAAAATAGAAAAGACAAATGATCTTCTTTTGTATCCATCATAATATTCTGATAGTGCTACTACTTTTTCAGCATTTTTACAAGCTTTTTTATAGTTTACAACTTTAAATTT
>CEUO01060247.1_pt1 | contig 10438 bp, 26 predicted proteins | sample 531391 | NCBI WGS metagenome assembly CEUO01 (sample SAMEA2622799, study PRJEB7988) | marine metagenome | isolation source: saline water (ENVO:00002010), including | reverse complement strand
GATGCATGGGTTAGTAGTGGTGAGAGGGTGTACGACATTCCCACAGACAATAATCAAATGTCATATCATACGATGGTTGACGTAGAAGAATTGTGGAGTTGCATCACATCGCCATTTTACAGAAATACGACAAGGGAATTTGACAGCGTAAAGAAAAATATAATTAACCACGGTGCATACAATCCAATTGTTGTTGCTATCGGAAAAAATGGTAGGGCAAAAATTACAAGTGGAATCGACATAGTTTTTGCCGCAAAGGATCTAGGGTTGAGAGAGTTGCCCACAATTTTTATGTACCAACACCAAGTTTAAGGGGGTAATAATTTGCGACACGCATTCGCATGGATGAAGAGACGTTTTCTAGTAATAATTATTTGTCTCTTTGCATTCACATCACTTGCTATGTCGTTTTTTTTGGAAGACGTCGTTGATGAATTGTATTTTCCTAACGTGTCTTTTGGTGAGCAAGAGTATGAAAAAATATCAAGCAACCTTTCACGTGATGAAAAGAACACTATTCTTAAGTCAAGAAATTCAACTGTAAAAATATTTTCTCTCATGTCTTTCGATGAGCCGCCATATTATTCACCTTCAATTTCAACTGGTACATATGTAATTTACAATTCCAAGCCTTATGTTTTGACTGCTGCTCACGTTGCAGATGATTGTGCAACAATGTTGTTTATAGCATCATATGATGATTCATCAACTTGTAAAAAATTTGCATATATTGACGTTGAAATGGATATTATGCTTGTTGAATTGGATTACGAATTAATTGAAAAAATACCTGTGATGATTAATACACAACTTAACTTATCAAAAGATTATTCTATTGGAGAAAAGATTTATTACTCTGGTTTTCCAAATGATTCTGGCCTGCTAACAATTAAAGGGCACATATCGGGCTATACTTACGATAAATTTTTGTTACAATCATACGCATGGAATGGTGCTTCCGGCTCCGGTATCTTCAATTTAGATTCAGAATTAATTGGTGTTTTAAGTGCAATCCAAGTTTCATATGATGGCGAAGACTTCGGATTAATTCACAGCATCGTATACGCAATTCCAATCGCAGAGATCAATTTTGCAAAAGTTGAATAAGGCTTGACAAACACTTAGATAATGATTATACTATATACTTGGTAGACTATTTGCTACCTGTGGAGAAATACTTTATGGAAAATAGTGAGACAAAAACAATTGATGATGAATTGATACCAAAGCCGCCGCCAAAGCTGGCACCGCAGGGTATTCGTACATTTACTGTATGTCGCCAAAGCGACGAGACAGGTGTGTCCGGTGAAGGTGTGGTAATCGAAGGGGTGGAGTTGGCTTCAGGCCACTGTATTATTCATTGGCTATACCCACCGCCCAGAGGCGGCATTGCAATTTTTGATTCTTTAGGTGATTTTCTTAAGGTTCATGTTTTACCTCATCCGAATAACAAAACAATTTTTACATTTGAAGATGGTGAGCAAATAACATATCCTACGAACTAATTAATAATGAGGCTTTAAGATGGATAATACAACGTGGGATGATTTTGTCACAACAGTTGATGAAATTTCTAAGTATCAAAAAAAAGTAAGAAAAGGTCACAAAAGAAAAAAAGCAGTATATGTCTCCGGTGGAAAACAAAAGAACACGCCACCTTATACAAAACGTGCTAGCACAAGTCGCGCTAAAAGCGCCCCTGCTGGCTTTGGTGCGTTAGAGGAAGCGACACCAGAAGACGTCACAGTTGATGGATTCGAAATGCAAGATGAATTAGCACCGTCACTGTGGCAAAATAAAAAGTTATTGCCTGACGTTCGGGAAAAATTACTACAGATTGCTGAAGATTTCATCGATAGTCTTGAGCTTGGAATTGATATAATCGATGTAACGATTACTGGATCACTTGCCAATTATAATTGGTCAAAGTATTCTGATGTTGATTTACATATAATTGTTGATTTTTCTGATGTTGACGATAATTTTGATATTGTTAAAGGTTTTTTTGACGCCAAGAGGGTTTATTGGAATCACGCTCATGAAATAACTATTGATCAGTATGAAGTTGAAATATATGTAGAAGATGATGACGAAGAACACATATCCACTGGCGTATACTCAGTGACGAATGATAGCTGGAAGATTGAGCCCGGTCCACAAGAGCAAGTATTTGAAATTGATGAGCCCAATGTCAGAAAGAAAGCCGCTTCGCTCATGACACAGATTGAATTAGCAGAAAAACAGCTTGAGGACGATCCTAAAGGTGCTTTTCAAATGTCAGACAGAATTAAAGAGAAGATTAGAAACATGAGATCAAGTGGCCTTAAAACATCGCAAGGCCAATACTCTATTGAAAATGTTGCGTTTAAGGTTTTAAGGCGAACAAATTATCTTCAAAGACTATCCGATCTTAAAACAAAATCTTATGATAAAATGATGTCGATGGAGTAATGAGCAAGTTTGAACAGTTTAAATTATTTTGCACAATTCAATTACAAAATATAAACCAGCGAGAAATGCAGATTAGAAAAGAATTGCAGGACTTGCAGATTCAACGAGAATACCTTGCAAGTTTTTTACAGGACTTACAAGCTGATGCTATTCAAAATAATTTACAATTCAATGAAACTGAAGTCGAAATTTTAAAAAGTTTGCTGATAAAGACTGATACTGAATAATTACTATGTGTATTTAAAGCAGCCAAAGGTGGGCGACTTAATTAGGTGGGTTGTTGAATACAGGGGTTTTTTAGCTGGCACCTGTAGTTCAGATGTAAAGCCTTTCAATCCGGTTTATGAATATGGAATTGTTTTAGATATATCAACTCAAGACCCCTGCTCAGTTATTGTTTCAATGTTAAGTTATGGGCAACTACATGTTTTACATCAAATTCAAGACGGTTTTGAGATTCTTAGTCAATCTTAAATTATCTTATTACTTTCACTTGACTTGCGCCTGATTAGGTGCTATATTCTTATCATGGCTGAATGGTGGAATTGGTATACACATCAGACTTAAAATCTGACGCCCGTTTGGGCTTGCGGGTTCAAGTCCCGCTTCAGCTACCATTTTTTCAGGGTCACTAGCTCAGTTGGTAGAGCATCGGACTTTTAATCCGCTGGCCGCAGGTTCGAATCCTGCGTGACCCACCACTAAAGGAGACAAAATGATTGACTACACCATAATGGAATACCACATTGAAACTAGGCAATACCGGCCAATCGGCATATCTGAAGGTATCGATGGCAAAGACGCCAAGAAAAAATATATAGAAAAACACGGCTGGGAAGAACGTGAGGGTGTGCATCTTTTTGCTAAACCTCCGTTGTGTCGTTAAACTTTTTTCCGGGCTCTTAGCTCAGTTGGTCAGAGCACCCGGCTCATAACCGGATGGTCCTCGGTTCAAGCCCGAGAGAGCCCACCATTTATTATGAAATTAAAACCCGGTAAAATCATCTACGTTCAATCATTTGCATTACCAGATGATGAGTATGTGCGTGTCAAATTAATTAACAGAGTCTTAAAGCCTGACGATTTCTGGGGCGCTGATGGGTGGGATGCTCAATTAATTTATAAAAAAGATGTTGACAAATTAATCAAACATGGTGTACCATATAAAAGAAATGAGAAACCTGCTGTTTGGGTTTTTGATTTTCAAATAAAAAAGTAATTTTTTTCTTGACAAAACATGAGGTTTTGTTATACTAACAAAGTACGATAGAGTTTCGTACAGACGCGATATAATTTCGTGTCGGCAATTTATATAATTTAAATAAAAAGGAGACATTATTATGCCAAAATTGAAGCCTCAATATACATCCGAGGTAACACCTCAGTATAAACAAGCAACTGCTAATAAGCGGGTTCGATATACTATCGAGCAAAACATCAAGGATCACCCTGAAATTTTGAAGGAGTTTGACGAGTGGAAACTAAAGAAAGGCCCACAAGTTGTACCTTCATTTGATGGTATTTTCCACTCAAACTATACGCCAACTCTTTTCGATATTCGCAAGGCAGAGATCAGAGAGGATCATGGCCAACGTAATGCTTTATCGGAGCGTTCGCGTAAAAACAAGATTCTTGGAATTGCTAAGAAATTTGATCCCATGCAATTTCAACCAATTGACGTTGATTATTTGATTCATGAAGATGTATTTATCATTCGTGATGGTGGTGGTCGCGGTACTGCGGCGTATCTCAATGGTGTCTTTATGGTGCCTGCAACAATTCGAATTGTAAAAGACGTTGCGGATAGTCGTCGTCTTTTCAATGCCCAAGACAAGTACAATGCGTCCATTTCGTCATACGACAAGTTTCTTCAACAGCTTCTAGATAACAAGCATAATCGACACAAGATGGCTTGCGACACATGGAGCATCGCCAACTCAAGCGGTTTCTGCTTAGATCATCTTAACAAGAGTGCGGAAACACCACTTGTTGAAGGTATCTCTACACTACATCGCATTATCCGTCATGTGGGTGGCGATCACAAAGAAACCCCATGGGGTGAAAAGCGAGCACCAAACATTTCAACAGCCGTCGATTTGATTAAAACTACGTTTGTTGGTATCGATGAAATTCCAGTGTCAGCACTAGAAGCTATCACGGCTTTCGTACATGTCAGTAAAAATCGAATACCTAGTGGTAAAGAAGGGTTTACACGATTAAAAGAATTCATGGTTTTGGTCCGAGACAGCTCAAAAGAATTGGGCACGCTCACTAATTGGTCAACTGAATTGCTCTTTGATTCTTCCAACAACTACGCTACTTATGGTGCGGCGGCACTTATGAAAAAGTGGAATGAAGTGTTCAAGAATAAGAACCGTGGCCGCACTAGTTCATATCGTTATGTTAAGTGGGAACCTGATGAAATTGAAATCATAAAATATAAGATTATGCAATTTTCACGTGATGATTCACTTTATCCCAATGTATGAAAGCTAAATTTTTGCAAGACATGCTCAAATATCCAAGCCAGAAGGTGATTACCTTCTGGCTTGCTAATGGAGACAGAAAATGAGTTACCACGACGGATATAGACCACAGGGTATTGGTCCCAAAAACAATTCAAAGAGCAACTATTATGATGAATTAGATTTTTGGATTAGCAAATGCAAAAACTTGACTGAATTGCTATCAGTTTCGCGGGATCATTTAAATGATTATGAATTGGTTTTATCAAAATTTGTTAGTCTTTTTGAGGGTGATGACTTCGATCATGAGCATTTAAAGGAAGTGCAAAAGTTTTTAAGAATCCTTGAGCAAGAGGTCGGTGACAGAAAATAAATGCACTTGACATTTTCTTGACTTGATTTTTTACCTGCATGCGACTATATTATAAGCATGGAGGAAAAAAAATGGATTTCAATCTAGGCGACCTTGTTCAAAATCAAAATGATGGCTCTATCGGAACTGTTGAACTCATTGACGGCACTGCTGTTTGGGTTCGTTGGTTTTGTGGGAAAATCAATTACAACAATTTCTTTTCACTAAAAGTCTTGGAGACAACGTGAATATTCTTACTACATTCGTTCTTGTCGGAATGGTAGATTCTTTTGATAAGCAATTTGCCACTGTCGAAATCAATACAAATCCTGCTACAAACGCTGGACCTGCTATGGCCGTTATGCCATTGACTGCTTTTCCTTGTGAAATTCATGAAGGTAAGGTTTTTTACGTTGTTAAATTACACGAATCACAAGATGCTGTTATAATATGTCAGGAGGATGTCAAAAGTGAACCCCGACATGGAAAAACTGATTGACGAGTGTATCGAGTCGCACTATAATATGATTAGGTTCCACAGAAGGCAAATTATCGAGTTGTGTCGCAAAAAGGCAAGTGACGAGAAAAAATGCATGGAATGTTTCGACTTCAATATTATCAAGGATACCAAAAATGAAGATCGGTGACTTAGTACACAGTATTCACGATCATACACATCGCGGTATTGTCATGGAGGTCAGTGTATCTGAAGAAAAGGTTGTCAGAGTCAAATGGTTTGATGGTGATGAAACTTTGGAGTATGGTCGAATGCTCGATCATGTAGAGGTATTAAGTGAAAGTAGGTGACATGGTTAAATTTAAGCTAGACTTCCCGCTCACTCCCAGAGAGTACGATATTAATATACCATACCCACTTATTCAAGGTCATGGAATTATCTTACAGCTTTCTCGCACTGGACACGAAACTAAATCAGCCAAGATCATGTTTAATGATGGGGAAGTTGTTTGGGCTGGAACAAACACGTTGGAGGTTGTCAGTGAAGGTGGGTGATAAGGTAAAGATGGAGCCTATGTGGAAGTATGACAAAGCGGTAGGTGAAATTGAAAAAATTACTGAGAGTTACATAATTGTCAAATGGGTTGACATACCGGGTCAATGGCATTATACTATTAAACAAGCAGAGAGGTTGGAGGTGATTAATGGAGGTGGGTGATTTGGTTAGATGGTGTAATAACACCGGAGTAATTATTGAAGTTTATCAAAGCAAATGTTGGCGAACAGATGTTTTTGGCAATAATGTCAATTGGGGTTCAATCAAGCCTGAGCCATTTGCACGGATTCTAGTCAATGGATTCATTAAGGGAGTGCCACAGACTGACTTGGAGGTAATTTATGAAGGCAGGTGATTTGGTAACACTATCCAGCTACTCACTTCAAACTGCTCCCATGTGGAGGTGGAAGCAGATGGTGTGGAATGAAAAAAAACCACTGGTGGGTTTAATAATTAGAGTTGAGGACAATCCTTGGAATCGCCCATACACATCAAAAAACGAAAAAAAGTTTTATTTTGTCAAATGGATTCAAGACGGCCCAGCCAGTCGTTTTGGCAGATCGTTCCATAAAACTGATGGCTATTTTCTTAGAAATGATTTAAAATACTTTAAAAAGGGGCAGTTATAATAATGAATGTAAATGAATTTTTCAAAGAGGCGGGAGCCAGCCGAAACAAGCGTGTTGTTTGTGCCGATGGTTTTAGTATGAGCGTGCAGGCACACGTTGGAGCATATTGCTCACCGCGCATAAATAACGCGGCAAAGTACACAAACGTCGAGGTTGGTTTTCCTAGTGAGCGTGAGCCATTGCTGATGCAGTGGTGTGAAGAAATAGAAAATCCGACCGAAACGGTGTATGGATATGTTCCTGTGCAGGCAGTTACGAATGTTATAGCCAAGCATGGTGGAATTGTAGAGGGCAATGTACCTCGCGGAGTGGCACCCATACCAGCGTTGACATTTAGTTGACAAGATATGGGTTGCTATCCACAGCCACGAATGCTATATTATAAGAGTAGAAAGGAGAAAATACAAATGGGTTATCGTTCAGATGTTATCTTAGCAGTCGGCGCAGAGGTCATGGATCAGTTTATGGTCACAATGGCAAAGTCGCCACAGGCACGTGAATTGTGTTGGGCTGACCACGATGAAATGATTAAAGACTATGCCGATGAGAAAGGGGCGTTCCTGTTTCGTTGGAGTGGCATCAAGTGGTACGATAGCTATGAGTGCGTCCAAGCCATTCAAGACTTTATTGAGTGGTGTGAGAACGAACAGATTGAGATTGACGGCAAGGAAGTCAATGCCCATGATTTTTACCGCTTCATTCGCATTGGAGAGGAAATGGATGACAATGAGTCGCAGGGTTGGGGTTTTGATATTCACATTGAAAGGTCTGCAACGTACTAAGATGAGCAAAGTTTTTAAAACTGGTGACTTAGTTAAATTTAGCGATGGTGGTGGCGAGGTCGGTCTGGTCGTGTCCCGTGTTCGTGCTCTCATGCATTACACTTCACCACAACCGGAGGATACCGACCTTTACGAAATCCTATTGAACAGCGGTAAAACAATATCAGTGCATAAAATGTATCTTGAAAAAGTTGGTGACCATAGGTGAGTGATTTATGAAAAGACCTAAAATCATTCTTGATGATATTAATGATGAAAAGCCTAAATTTAAAATTGGTGATTTAGTAAAGGCAAAAAGTGGGCCTTTGGGTGCAACTCCCCTACCCGCTAAATCAAATTGGCAAATTGGATTGATATTGGAAATTGATGAGTACACTGAAAATGAACCGGGTCGTCGATATTTTAAATGGAAGTATTTAGTGGCATGGCCCGATGGGACTAAAGCAAAGTATTCTGCTGGTGCGTTGATACGTGTCAACAAAGCCTGACATTTCGTTGACAATTTTGACTTGACTTTGGCGTTTTGTTTTGTTATATTGTATGTATAAGAGAGGAAGAAGTGTCTCGTAATTTTTTAAATCAAATTGAAGATTTGCAAACCAAAGTTGAAAATAATTCTTGGGCACAAGGCTTTCTTGAGAGTCTACACTCCCAAGTTAACATGTCAAAGCGTTCGCTTAGTCCAAAGCAAATTCAGATTCTCAATAAGATCGCAGATGAACATAGTGCAGAGGCATTAGAGGCCAAGGAGTTGTGGAAAGAAGAATATGTTACGCAACACAAAGAGCAAGCCACTGTAGTAGCTCAGTATTATCGCAGCACTGGATATTTCAGAGAGGCAGTTGATTCAATCCTGAATGATGAGAGTTTCATCCCCAGTGTTAATTTATATAACAAGATGTGTAAAAACAAGTATGCCATGAAAGTGCTTTGTGCATGGTATGCCGAACCAAAGTATCCATCGGGAACCGCTGTTATGGCACGCGCAGGGCAGTCGTGGAAATTGAAAGCTGGCGGAGTGGTCATTAGCACTGATGAGCCAATTGTAAGCGCGTCCAAAGGCTGCAAGCGTTACAAAGTTTTGCCCTACGGTCACCCGCGCCCAGTATTGTGTGAAGAAAGGGAGTTAAAACTTTTTAGGAAAAGCAAAAAATGAATCAATTTTATTTTGACAAGGCATCTGTACCAAGAAGGGTGAAACAAGCAGGGGATCTCAAGGAAGCATTGGGTCTTTGGGGCACCGATCGACTACTGCATGTCGCCAACGCATGTCATGTGGCAAAGGATGATAATTATCGTTTTCAGTTTGGGAGGATACACAAACGCTACGCAAATATGGCATTTTTGATTTCAGAAGCAATTGCACATAACGTGGTGGAGTACACAGCAGAAACCTTGCTGCTTTGGATTAAAGAGGACTTTGATCTCGCAGCGTCGGGCGCAGAGAAAGACGCGGCCGGAATTTGCGGGGCGGAACTCGCGCTCATTATTAAGAATTTTACCAACGCAGCCTGATCGCGCGATTTTTTCGCGCCAAATTTTTCCTTTTCAAAGGGCAGACACATGAAGATAAAAATTGGTGATCTTGTAAAGATGCAAGATAGGTATTATGTCACTGACACGGTTGGCATAGTTGTTGATAAGGAACCGCGTGATCTATGGGCCCATAGGCCACAGATAGGCATATGTTGGTTTGGCGGCTCTGGTAAGATTGAATGGGAGCCTGAGAGTTGGTTGGAGGTCGTAAGTGAATCACGATAACGAAGAATTTAAGAAAGACATAGCCGTTGCCGAATGTTGTGTTGTGTATTTTAGCGTTTGTGCAATTGTGTTTACTTTAGCGCATATTGGCTATATGCTATGGTCAATGTGACATGCAAGTTGATGATTCATATTTTGAAAAATGGAATCCTAATGTGGATTACAAAGAGCACCCTGAATTGTATCGTATTGGTCGTGGACAGCAGGGAGTTTTAATCTGTGAGCCATATAAATCTGATATTTGCGCCCACTGGCGATTCAAAACTATTCGCGAGGCCCAAGTTTCAAGCCAGAACATATTAGCGATGTTCTATAACTACTTGAATGCAAACGACTTTGTTGGTGCTGACATGGCTAAAAAGTTTCTGCACATGGGGTTCACTCGTGCCCGCCGCTATGCTAATCATCGCGATGGCAAAAAGTATAATGACGATGGTACTATCATACCACAGGAGCCCGACGCTCTAACGTGTGAAAAAGCACAATCAGCAAGGATTTTCTATTCAGCTTGGAAAGAGGCAAGAGAAAACAAAAAGTATTTACAAATGAAAGCGAAGCACAAGGAAAACCATGAACGTAGGTGACTTGATTTCATTTAAGCCGCTTGATTTTGGCCTTGAAGATTGGTCAAATCCAAGCATTGTCATACGTGAATATGAACCTCCCAATGAAGGGCTCTGGGTTGTTTGGTGTGATGAGATACTGTGTGTAATAGACGATACAAATTATGAAATTTGCTACTTGACAATTGCTTGACAAGAAAAAACTTGCCGTAACCGCTTCGCGGTCTTATATTATATGTATGAAAGTTGGTGATTTGGTGCGGAGACGCAATAAAAGCGAATTGAGGCCGGGTAAAATGAATGGCATAGTTGTGCGCTTAAACAACCCTGACGTTGACGTTTTATGGTCAAACGGCGAGGTTAGCTGGATTCACCCATACAAGCTGGAGGTAATCAGTGCAAGTAGGTGATCTGGTACGCCA
>CEUO01053279.1_pt1 | contig 10439 bp, 24 predicted proteins | sample 531391 | NCBI WGS metagenome assembly CEUO01 (sample SAMEA2622799, study PRJEB7988) | marine metagenome | isolation source: saline water (ENVO:00002010), including | reverse complement strand
CATCAAAGAATGAGATTAAGCCAACAAGGCAAGATATATCAAGACGAATGTATGTTAGTAAATACTGGCACATATAAGGATGAATTTAAAACTGGCAAACTTGGTTGGGCGGTTGAAAAAGGCATTGCACCTAAACCAATTGGCGCATTTTGGCTGAGATTTTATTATGACCAACAAGGTTGGGTAGATAAAAAGTTGATTAAATCTGAAATAATTAGAGCCAAGTGAAAATTATAATACTAATACTACTAATACTAAGTAGTTGTTCTTACAAAAAACCAATACACGAATACAAGCCTAGTCCTCGCATAGAATGTGAATGTTAAGAATAGGAGTCGAAACCATTTATTTATTGAAATCTTATTTTACCTCTTAATTACAAATATTATTAAGTCATATCTGCTTATATGACAATTGTTAATTTTTTTTCATTTTTTTTATCAAAAGTTATTAGATGTCAATAATGTTAATTAATTTTAACTATCATTACATAACTAAACAATAAGATTATGATAGAATTAATATTTGGATACAGCATCATGTTTTTTACGCTAATGGTAGTTTTTGTTATTGGCGATTATATAACTAATAAAATACACGGTAAAGATGAGCATTAAAAAAAGATATATAGTTGAATTGACAGAGGCGCAAATACGCTTTATTAAATATATTATTTATTACGCTGAATCTGAAATTGAAACACGTAATGAAGTATATAATGCTTGTGAAAAAGCATTAGAAAACGGATTAAAAACATTAAAACTACAAGACTATGATAAATAATAAATTTGACAACCACGAGAACTTGACAAAGGAACAATTACTAGGACTTTGTGATGAATATTCTAATCATTATAGAATTGGATGGAATGTGCCACAATATATAATAGATACATACCAAAAACATTTTCTAATAACAGAATTTGACGAAGAAGACAGAGGATATTGTTATATGATATTTAAAGAAAGAAACAATATAAACTGTTAATTTTTTTTATTATATTTGTTAAAAATAATTAAATACAAAACTATGAACAAGACAGAAAGATTAAGACAACTTGCCAAAGATTACGGATTAACTGGAGAGCATTTTTTCAAAGACAAACGTGGCTTTGTTATTATTAACAGAAGCGGTATTGAACGCATACAAGCTAAGGATAATATTAAGGTTGTTTACGAAAAAGAGGAAATGGAAAGGGATTGGGTAGTTATAAAAGCTATTGCAACAGTTAATGATGTAAGCGTAGAAAGTTTTGGCGAAGCAAGTCCAGAAACGTGTATGTCCAAATTTTATGTGGCTATGGCTGAAAAAAGAGCAAAGGCTAGAGCCATTTTACAATTAACACAATTTTATGAGTTGGATGTTTATAGCGATTCAGAAATAGAGGACAAGCAACCTATAAAAAGCAAGGGCATGACTACACAATTTCAAGATGATATAATATATGATAACAATTAAAACAACAAGATTATGATAGAAGATATAAATAAAAAAATATTAAATGAGTTAGATGAAAGCATTAATTCATTAAAAGAATCAAGCAATGAATTTAATCATTATAAGGATTTTGCATTACTTAAAATTGATATCCGAGATATTATATTTGATATAAAATGGAATGATTTAAGTTTTAGTGATGCATCAGATAAATTAGATAAAGTTTGTAAAAAATACTGTGATAAACACGTTAATTTTTCACAATAAAAATTATAGATATGACACAAGAAAAAAATAATACCATTACTGAAGATAATTATGTTGGTACTGTGTATTTATATCATGGTGGCGAATTACCTAATGAAGAAATAAAAGTAAAAAGTGAAAAGGAAGCACATGAATTAGGTAAATATGCAGAACATTATGAATATGAAGCTAAAATTATAGAATCATGAGTATATTAATAAGTCAAAGTTTAATCAAATTATTGGACAGAACAGAATGTGCAGAAGAAGTCAAACATTATCTGCAAGGCACAAAAACTGCACCTAGTGAAGCAATGCTTTGCGGTTTGTATTTTGAACATTACCTTATAGGTGGGTGTAGAGGTGGACAAGTGCCAGAGTTTAAACCATTAAAAAGTGGTGCAAAACCAAAAGCGGAAATGGACTTAATACAATTAATTAATAAATCCAAAGAGGTATTAAAAGCCAATAATATAGAAATAAAAGAAGTGCAACCAGAGTATATCTATGAGGATATTGTTGGACACTTTGATGCCATTGGTATTGTTAATGGTAAAGAAGCCATCATAGATGTTAAATGGACTGCGACTAGAGCGGATGATAAGTGGAATGGTTGGGGTAATATTAACTTTAAACCAGATGCCCACTTACAAGCGATACACTATACTTATTTATATTATTTATGTAAAGCCAAAAAATTGCCATTTTATTTTTTAATATTTGGCAAAAGTGGATGGGTAAAATTAATACACGTAGAAATTAGTGATGAGATATTACAACAGCATGAAATCAAAATTAATGAAACAAGAAAATTATTGAAAAAAATTATAGAATCAGATTTTAAATCAAATCCAAATATGACTATGTGTGGAGGTTGCAGATATAAAAATGTTTGTTCCAAACGCAGTTTAAAATTGGAAATAGAAACTATTACACTACAAGAAAATGAAATATTAATCTAAAATACAAGAAAATGAAAACGGAAACATTAAAAAAGAAAATAGAATTAAGTGGACTTAAAAAGAAATATCTAGCAGAAAAATTAGGTATATCTAATGTACAATTAAGTTATTATATTAATAATAGACGTAAAATGCCAGAAGAAATAAAAGCAAAGTTACGTGGATATTTAAAAGTCTAAGGAATTAATTATATATTTAAAAAAAATTAACAAAATTATACGACTATGAATTTACAAGAACTTAGAAAAACTTATACATGGGAAAGACCATCGGTTAATACGTCAATGTGGCGATATGAGGATTGGGAACGATATGCTAAAAAATATGGTAAACGTAAAAAATACTATTATGTATCAATGCAAGACACAGCACTTGGTCATTGGGGTAAATCCGTAAATTTGCATAATATTTTTAATGTATGGTGTGATACATTGGCAGATGCTTTACAAATTGTATTAGTGGCAAGTAAACGTAAGGAAATGATTGATATACAAATTAGTGAAACATTTCCTAAATATAATACCAAAGAATATTATATAGACAATGTATATTTTCACGAATTAGGCAGTCGTTGGACTGGCTTACCAACAGAAGAATAATGAAAGCATTATATTTTCCTCACGACTGTAATGCACATGAAGATATGCGTATTATAGAATTAAGAATGGATTATGGATGGGAAGCTTATGGTGTGTTTTGGGCGATACTTGAAGTGATGCGTTTAGCAGATAATTATACTATACCAAACAACGCTAAAACGTTAGCTTTTAAGTTTCATTTGGAACATACCAAACTTCAATCCATTATAGACAGATGCCTTGAACTAAAACTTTTAACAGAGGTGGATAATATGTTGCATTGCAAGGAGTTAAATGAACGTATGTCTGCGGTTGAATCACGTAGCGCATCTGCTAAAAAAGCTGCACAAAAAAGGTGGAGTAATGCGGATGCAATGCGAACGCATAGCGAAGGCAATGCAATAAATAAAATAAAAGAAAAGAAAATTAAAGAAAAGGAAACTATTAGTAAGAATACTAATAGAATGTTTAAAAATGATGATTTATATCTTTTTATTAATTTTAAAAAACAGTTTCTTAATACCAAGTACGAAAATGCTGATTTGGAATATTATCACGAATGTGTTAAAAATTGGGCAGATTCAAAAGGTATAAAGAAAAAAGATTGGGCAGCAACAGCAAGAAATTTTATGCTAAGAGATTTAAAGGATGGTAAATTAAAAACAATTAATAAAATTATAAGCAATGAGCAATATGAATACCAACAATGGCTTAAGTCAGATTGATAGTGTAGTTTTTTATATTAGTAAATTACACGGCATAAAGGACATAAAATTAGAGGACAGAAAATTTACTGTACAATGGCTTAAAAATAACTTAAAGGGTATTACCCTTGAGGAATTGGTAAACGCAGCTCAAATGGCTTTAGACAGTAAGTTAGACATACACACACAAGTGTTTGGTAATGTTTCTCCAAAATATTTATCGGAATTAATGTATAAATACAGAATTTGGAAAAAGGAAGCAGACAAACAACGAATGTTAAAAGCACCAGCATTACCAGCACCAAAAACACCACAAGAGGAAAAGGATAGAATAATTAGAGAGGAGTTGTATAGTGTATATGACGAATTTGTAAAAACTAAAACCTTACCATTTTGTGCTAGTCATATTTTATTTGATTATGCTTGGAAAAAAGGCATGATAAGATATGGACAAATAGTAATAGATGATATAAAAAAAGTGGCTTTAAAACAATTGGAAATGGATGAAGAAGTAGAAAAAGGAAAAGCCAAAGATGTATTCCAAATTAGACAGATAACAGATAAATACCAAAATATTGATGATAAGACCATTTTTAAAAATAAATGTAAAGAAATATATTTAAACGAGTATTTCAAGGAATTATATGATATGGATGAAGATATTAGAAACTTTATAAAATAAATAAGATTATGATAAATCAAGTAACAAAAAAAGAATGTATGGAAGCCCTTGACTATTTACACGGTTGGGGCATGGTTGAAGAATTAGGAAAAGACAAAAGACATTATGTAGAAATATTGATAAAAAAAGTCGCCAATATTTACAATATTAATTTAGGTGGTAAATCAATTATATGTCCTAACTGCAAAACCGAGCATACTGTATATCATTTTGATTGGACTGCATTAAGATGTAATGTATGTAAAAAGGATGTTCAAAAATTAGATTTTTATATTAAACCAAACAATAAAATTAAATAACTATGAAAAAATTAAAAGAACAAATTCGCTTTGTATTACTAAGAGTAAAACAAGCAAGAGATAATGATAACCTATTAACATGGATACTGTGGCAAAGAGAAAACAGTAGTATTATGAATAATATGGAAGTGTTTAAAGTTAAATTTTGTAATAATCAAATGATAAATCCAGTTACTGTTGCAAGAATTAGAAGACAAGTCCAAGTAGAATTTCCAGAAACTAGAGGCGAAAAATATAAAAATAGAGAAATGAGAGCCAAACAAGTTAAAAGGGATTTAGGATATAATGTTAATGAATTATTTTAAAATTATAAGATATGTTTAGAGATAATGATGAAGCCACATTATGGTTAGCAATGTTTTTTATTTTGATGTTCATGCTTTTTGGCATTGAATATTTAATTAAATAATTTTAACTTTACGGAATATGGCACAAGAAGTTATATTTTCTAAAAACAGTTTAAAAGATAAGTTTCCTAATCACTTTGAAATAGTCAAAGAAGTTCAAAGTATAAATGATAGAATGATTTCTAGATTATACAATGACCCAAGACTTACAACAGACAAGTTTTTAGAATCAGTTAAAAGACATTACCCTAATTTAACAGAAACAGATAAAATATATTTTTACACAAATCAACACGTACCCAAAATTGAGCAGATTGAATACTAAAATTATTATATCAGATGGTGGGGATGAAGTTGAATCAATAATTATAAATATTAAAAAAGATGATGAATCAAGTAACACTCGTAGGAAGGCTAGGCAAGGATGCAGAGCAAAATGGAAAAACTATTAAATTTTCAATAGCAACAAGCGAAAAAGTAAAGGGAGAAGACAAAACAGAATGGCATAATGTTGTATTGGTAAATGCTAATGACAAGGTATTAGATATGCTTAAAAAAGGTGCATTGGTAGCTTGTACTGGTAAAATAACCTATTCAAAAACAGACAGAGGATTTTATACAAACATATTATGTTATAATGTTAAGATATTAGTATATGCTGATACTGATTACAGCAACAAAGTAGAATATGCAGCGCAAGAAGATAACTTACCATTCTAGCGAATATGAATTGCAATGTGCCGTTTGTAAATATCTACAATATCAGTATCCAAATATTTTATTTAGAAGTGATTTAGGTGGTATATGGCTTACAAAAGGCTTGGCTAAAAAGGCTAAAAGAATACAACATTCAAAAGGCTTTCCAGATTTATTTATATATTATCCCTCTAATGGATATCATGGCTTGGCAATAGAATTAAAAGCCAGAAATATATTTAAAAAGGATGGCACATTGTTAAAATCTCAACATACAGCACAGCAACAAAAAATAATAGATTTACTAAATGCCAATAATTATTACGCTACGTTTGCAGTAGGATATAATGATGCAAAAAATATAATAGATAACTATGTTAATGTTAAGTGATATAAAGGAAATGAATGCTCATGCTATTATAATTGATGGGTATGATAAAGCTATTATTGGATATGATTTACAAAATGAAAGATTAATCTATGATAGAGATATGATGATAGATATTGCCTCAAAAGAAATGCTAAAAACGCATAATAAAACAGAGGCATCTACAATAGCGGAAGAATATTTGGAACATAATGTTTTTTGTATTTACGTTGGACAGTTTACTCCAATATTTCTAGAAAAAGTTGACAATAATGCTTGATTTTGATATTATAAATAAAATGTATCCAAAGGCATTTGTCAAATATATAGGTTGGCTCAATTCTAAAATACCGCAAAATGGTAGAAGTATATACTTTCTTGATAGTTACCTATATTACGATAAGGGAACTACTACAAATCTTTTTAATAATAGTACTAGGGATTTATTTGATTTTTTTGACGACTACAGTATACATATTGAAGTATATAAAGAGCAAGTTCTTGGTGCTAAAACGCATTATGAAAGATGGTGTTTTGATATAGGATTAATAATAAGTAAAGGCTATACAAATAGACGATTGGCAGAAGGTGCAGCATTTAAGCAAGGCTTTAGAATATTAAATAAAAAATTATGATACACCCCTATACATTTATAGGATTAGCAGATAGACCACAAATTAGAAGAATATCAAGTTGTACAGTAGATAATATGTGTGAGTTAATAGCCGATTATACTGGAATAAATAAAGAACTTATACGACATAAAACTAGAAAAAGAGAATTTGTATTAGCACGACAAATAATATATGCTATATTAAGGAAACATTATAATTTAAGTCTAAATCAAATAGGAGGACTTTTTTCCAAAGACCATAGCACAATTATACACAGTTTAGAGGTGCATGAATGCGATTATGAAACAGATAGACTGTATAAAAAGACATTTGATTACGTAGAAAAAAAGGTATTATTTTGGTAAAATTTCAAGTATGGTATTATCCGTTTAGCTTTGATGAAGAAGAAGCGGTAAAATGCCAAGTAAAAATATACAAGAATAGCGTTTGTATAGAAATATTAGAATTTAAGGAGATTTTAGATGAAGAAAAACTAAAACAAATTAAAAAACAGAAAAGAGAGGAATATGAAAATTGAATTAATTGATATTAAGAAAATTAAAAATAATCCAAACAACCCAAGGATTATTAAAGACCATAAATACGCAAAACTATTAGAATCTATAAAAGATTTTCCAGAAATGCTTAAAATTAGACCAATTGTCGTTGATGACGATATGGTGGTTTTGGGTGGCAATATGCGTTTAAAAGCGTGTAGAGAAGCTGGAATAAAAAAGATACATATTATTAAGGCAAGTGAATTAACAGACGAACAAAAGAAACAATTTGTCATTAAGGATAATGTAAATTTTGGAGAGTGGGATTGGGATATGATTGCCAATGAATGGGATAGCACAAGTTTGGAATATTGGGGTTTGGATGTATGGCAAAATACCGATGATATAATAAATAGGATTAATGAAAGTGATGAAAATAGTGAGTGGGTAGGAATGCCAGAGTTTGAATCAAAGGAAGATACTTTTAAAATTATAATTCATTTTGATAATGAGGAAGATAGAAATGAATATAACAAATTGTATCCAATGCAATATAGTAAACAAAAAGGGCAAACATGGATAACAAGTTTTCCGTATAAAGAAAAAAATGATTTAAGTTCATTAAAATATGAATAAGTATCCAATATATATAGTAAGTAAAGGAAGATACGAAAACCCTCTTACTGCCAGATTTTTTATAAATGATAATGTTGATTTTAAAATAGTAGTAGAGCCACAAGAATATGATAAATATTGTCAATCAATTGGCAAGAAATATGTATTAAAATTACCTTTTTCAAATTTAGGTGTTGGCTCATATCCAGCAAGGAATTTTTGTTGGGAACACAGTTTACAAAATGGACATAGTAGACATTGGGTATTTGATGATAATATAAATAAAATTCGTAGAATATATAAGGGCAATAAAATACCATGTCATAGTGGTAAAGCAATACAAATATTAGAAGAATTTACTGACAGATATACCAATATAGGAATTACTGCTTTTAATTACAGCACTTTTGTTGTTGCTGGTAGTAGTGATAAAAAACCTTTTTATTTGAATGTTCATGCATATTCTGCTATGTTAATACAAAATAGTATGAGTTTTAGATGGAGATTAAAGTATAATGAGGATGTGGATTTGTGTTTACAAGCATTACACAATAAATATTGCACAGTTTTATTTAATGCCTTTACTATTGACAAAACAAGTACTGTGGCAAAAATGAAAGGTGGCAATCAAGATGAATTGTATAAAAATAATGCTTATGAGAAAAAGGTGCTTAAAGCTAGAAGTTTGGAAGAAATATGGGCAGAACATCAATATGCTAAAACTATAGTTCGTTTTAATAGACCACATCATTATGTAGATTGGAAAAAACATTTTAAACATGGTTTAATAAGAAGAACTGATATAGATTGGAATGAAATAGAAAATAAAAAATGTAAAATGAAATTAACTAAGCAAAACGAAATAAAAAGTAATCGTTTGAAAAAGTTTTATGAAGACAATAAGTAATGCCTAAAAAGACAAATACCGACATACTAAAAAAGCAATTAATAGATGCATTGGAACAAAGTCTAGGAATAGTAACTGTTGCTTGTAAAAACGTGGGTATTCATAGGTCTACATTTTATGAATGGTATAAAAAAGATACTAAATTTGCTAATAAGGTAGATAATATAGAAGATATGGCTTTGGACTTTGCTGAAAGCCAATTACATCAACAAATGCTAAATGGTAATGTAACCGCAATAATATTTTATTTAAAAACTAAAGGAACAAAACGAGGATATATAGAACGACAAGACCATACGCATCATTTGAAACCATTTACACACATAGAGATAGAACAAAAATATGACCAATTCGAGGAAGTTAAAGCTAAAAACGACTAGTATATTTAATAAGAATCTTACCGCCAACACAGATATAGTTGTAAATAGAGGTGGTACAAGGTCTAGTAAAACATATAGCTTATGTCAGTTGATGTGTTTTAAATTAATATCAGAGCCAAACAAACGAATAATAATAGCACGTAAGACATTTCCTAGTTTAAGACATTCGGTATTAAAAGATATGATAACAATGCTTAAACAGTTAGGAATATATGATTTAGGTCATCATAATAAATCAGAGCATACCTTTACATATAATTATACACAATCACAATTAATATTTCTTAGTGTGGATGATGCACATAAAGTCAGAGGATTAGAATCTAATTACGTATGGCTTAATGAAGCCGATGCCTTTACCTTTGAGGATTTTAATCAGTTGTATTTGCGTTTATCACGTAAATCAGAGGACAATAAAATGAATCAGATTTATTTGGACTTTAATCCATCTGATATGTATTGTTGGATAAAAACACAAATAGAAGATAAAGGTAGAGCAAAAATAATACAATCCAATTACACCGATAATACATTTTTGGATGTTAAAACCGTACAAAGGATTGAATACATGAAAGAAAACGACCCTAACTTTTGGCGCATTTATGGCATGGGTGAGTGGGGTGAGATAAAAGGACTAATATATAATAATTGGGAAGCTGTAAACGATTTACCATTACAATATGATTGGAGATTTATGGGATTAGACTTTGGTTTTACCAACGACCCTAGTGCGTTAATAGAAATAAGAAAGGAAGGTCAATATATATATGTTAATGAATTAATTTATGAAACTGGACTTACCAATTTAGACCTTATAGATAAAATGGTAGGGATTGGTATTACAAATGTTACAATATACGCTGACTCCGCAGAGCCAAAGAGCATTGCAGAAATTAATAAACAGTCAATGGCTAGGGCAGCTAAAATAAGGCTAGTGCCTACAACGAAAGGCAGAGATAGCGTAAAGCATGGCATTAATATAGTACAACAACAGAAGCTAAGAATAACTAACAATAGCCACAACCTACAAAAAGAGATAAGAAATTATAAATGGCAAGAGAAAAACGGAGAGTTGATAAATGCGCCTATAAATGCACAAGGCGACCAT
>CEUO01001465.1_pt1 | contig 10446 bp, 2 predicted proteins | sample 531391 | NCBI WGS metagenome assembly CEUO01 (sample SAMEA2622799, study PRJEB7988) | marine metagenome | isolation source: saline water (ENVO:00002010), including | reverse complement strand
AATTTATCTGTATCTTCGCCAGCGTCAGAGATGTCTTCTAAGTAAACGTCTGAGCGAAACCTAGATATAAAACTCCATATATGCTGACCTATCCATTTCATTTTTTATATTTCAAACCCAAGGTTTAAGATCATAAATCTAAACTTAGCGCAGTCTTTTTTATCACAAACAGAACAAGGACAATACTTGATCTCAAATATAGTCCATGTACCTAATCTAAAATTTATTTCGTAAACTTCCTTTTTGTTTCCTGCTTTCCAGGAATTAATCCAATTTATCATATTTTAAATATTTTTGTTATACTTATATTATTACACATTTATTGATGAGCATAACATTTCTTGTTTTTATTCTCAGTTTTGTTATTACAACGTTTGCCATTTGCTTTCACTGCTGTACATCTATACTCCTTTAATCCATCGCCATCTCTATCCATTCCATCTTTAAATTCCATATGATGCGGACATTTCCAAGTTTTAGCTTTAGTTTCCGTAGTTAATCCACATCTTTGACCGTTTGATCTAATACCAGAGCATTGTACAGTTTTTATTCCTTCTCTCTTTTTTCTTTCTTCTTCAGCTTTCTTTTCTTCTGCTTTTCGTTTTTCTTTTTCTAGTTTTCTATTTTTAGCTCTTTCTTCTTTAGCTTCTGCTTTTGCCTGTTCTAATTCTTCATCTTTAACACCAACGCTCCACATACTCCAACCTGTTGACAAAGCGACACGTTTCCATAAATCATGATTACCCGTTATCGCTTCTTCCAGGTTATTCATTTTATGTTGTATTCTAGCCATAGGGAAATTAGTTAAACCCTCTACTAAACCACTTGCTATAGATAAATTAGGGTTCTCTATTCTAAATCCTATTTTTTCTCCAACACCTTTATTGTATTTTTCTGTTTTTATAGCTTGATTCAACTTCCTAAGCTTACTACCCATAGGTGGAGATAAACTAATAGCTTGAAGAGCTATTCTCATGTCATCTCTTTTAGCCCATGGTTGTTTTCTTTCGTATCTCCATTGCTTTATTGTGTTTTTCAACGCGGCTACAGCTGCACCATAAACACCAGTTCCTCTTAATAGTGTATCTATTGCCCCATCTAAAACTCTTATACCTTGAGTTCTTTTTCTCTCATCATCTTCATCACTACTTCCTCCAAACAAAGCAAATGCTAATCCAGATTGTAGAGCACCAAATATTAAGTTTTGAACAGCGCCGTAATATATAATTTTAGATATATTGGTTTTTGTATCACCTCTACCATTAATAAGATCTAGTGTTGCTTTTTTCATTAATCTAGTCATCTGCATAGGAGTGTTTTGAAATGGTAGTATTATTCTACCTAATACACCAGCTTGTTGTCCTGATATTAAATCTGGTCTAGAAGACTGTTGCGTTTCTTCCGCCACCTCTTGGAAATCTAAAAATGCTTGTGATTCAGCTTCTTTTTGAGACATACCATTTTTAATGTATGTATTTACTCTATTTCTATAGAAACTAGCACCACCAAAAGATATAGCAAAACTATCTGCTATTCTTGTTGGTTCAAACCCCTTTTCTAACATCCATCTAATTACTGACTCCACCTTACCCCTACTTTGAGAAAACGCATCAGCTAATTCACTGTGTGCTATATCTATCTGTGATCCACCTCTTCTTTGCTTTAACATGTCTGAGTTAAATATGAACGCGAAATCTTTAGAAAATTGTGGTATATTAGCAAAAGCTTTTGAAGCTTTAAATATATTATTATCCCCCCAATTAATGAAGTTAACAGTAGATATTGTTTGCAACGCCGAAGATCTTATATTTAAGAACATGATTGCTCCAACAGAGCCATTAATCCAGTTAACAAATTTATTAACCGTTTTATCTTTACCAACAACTCTATTGGTACCATTTTCCATTCTGTACAATATATTCTCTAAAGCATCTCTGTAACCAGATCCATGTATAGCTTCTATTTTGTTTAGATTTTCTTTTGAAAATATTGTATTTTTATTTTCAATCCAATCGTTTAAAAACCTCTTTCTACCATCTTTTACAATACCGAATAAATCACTTGCTATACTTTGAACCATCCAGTTTTCGGTTGGTTGTATATAACCATTTGGATCACGAGATATAATACTTAATGTTTCAGCAAAGTTAACCAAATCATTATTGTTAGTTACGTGGTTTAATAATTTCTTTTTTGTCACCTCAGCCATTCCAGGTATATCCATACCATTCTTGTGCCACAAGTAAGTTCTTACAGCTGTATCAACAGTATAGTTTGTTCCTGGTACTTTTTTATTTAAACTATTTACTATGTCGGGATTTTTCTTTTTTAAAGCACGGTATTCGTTAGACATATTCTGTTTGTAAGTATTCCACGTTCTAATACCTTTTGCAAATGGATCAAATAGGTTTTCTTTAAACCATTTCATATCCGCATTACCTTGTTCTCCTTTTCCTAAAAACTTATACATTAAACCTTTAAAATCCTCAGCTGATGGTGGAACAAACAAATCCCATCTACCCTTACCAGCACCTCTTACTACAGCTTCACCTTTTGAAAACACTTTTTTAGCTTCAATACCAGATGTTCTTTCTATCATATCGTTAAACTCAGTGCTAGCTGTTTTACTAAATTTAATTCTAGCTTGAACAGAACTTCCTTTTATATCCAACTGCTCCATAACATCTTTCACTGCTTGAACGTTAGGTAGTGCGTCATCTACGAAATACATGTCATTATAACCTTCAGCGAACTTCTCTAACATCCATTCAGCTTTTGCTGCTCCAGTACTGTTTCCTAATCCAGTTATGTTTTTTAATGGTATATCTACTCCTTTTGATTTCAACCAACCATGAATAGCTATGGCAGCTGCTTGTGGTCTTGCTGTTAATATAAAGTTGTTTTCTGTTCCATACTTTTGAATTCTATTTAACAGCTTTTGAAATAAAGGTCCTTTAACACCACCTCTTACATTAACAAAATCATCAAAATTAAAATCCCAACCTTCGTTCATTAGTTCTGTACCTCTTGTTGGCCAGTCTTCAGAACTTATTTTTTCAGTTTGTTTTGTTTTTGGATTAGTGGCTATAACGAAATTTTTACCTTTTATAATTAGTGTTTCATCAAAATCAAACGTAGACATACCTACATTTTTATCAATATTGCTAGCAGCTTTACTGCTCATAATATTTTGATTAATTTTCTTTCTACCTTCTAATCTATCTCTACCCTCTTTACTAATTATACTATTTACATCAGTATCACTTATTATATCTATAGAGTTTTCACTAGTAACTTCTAGAGCTGTAGGTATGAACCTCATGCTCATAGTAACTAAATTATATTCTTTACCTCTTTTCGATTTAACTGAATTTTTACCATGTCTCCATTTTCCTAAAAACTTTCCTTCTAGCTTATTTGTGTTTAATCCTAACGGATTATTACCTAAGTGAAATAAACCTCTTCCTAACCAATACATATATCCAGAAGGATATTTCTTATTAGCATACATGTCTTCTATTAGAGTTTCTGAAAATACAGCGGATGTAGACATTTCATTTAGTAAACCCTCTTCTTTAATTATCTCAAAGGCCCAATTAGGAATATGATTCTTGTTATTCTTAAAGTTTTCTAATAACTCTTTGTGTGTATCTATTATACCTTCAGTTTCTGATAACTCATTTAGTCTTCTCTTGATCTTTCTCCAACCTTTTGCTGCTCCTTTTAATAAATCTAATATTTTATCCTTATCTCTAAAGTTATCAAAGTTATCTGTAGTAACTTTTATACCACCTGTATCAATATTGACATCCCCGGTTAAACTACCTAATTGAGCTTTAAACATTTTAACCTCAACATTAAATACTTCATCGTAAAGTTTAGCAAACACATCTGGCAATCCACCTTCTTCTGTTTGTATTTCTGATATTAATTGTACGCCGGGTATTTTATCAAATCTATTTATAATCCATTGTTCAAACCCTTTGTTTCTTTTTGCTCCAGCTTTTATAGCTTTTAATATTTTTTCTACTCTAAATCCTTCGTTTTTGAATACTTTATCTTTTACTACTAATTCATTAAATATCCAATCAGCCTCACTTTGTGTAACTTTCCCTTTATAATTACCTTTTAGCTTGGCGATAAAATTACCATCTTTATCCTTAGCGTTTAGATTAAAAACGTTTTGAACTCCAACGTTACCTATTTCAATAGCTAAATTATGCATTCTATCTAACTTACTGGAACCTTCTTCTGCTAAAGAAAACATTAACCCAGAACTTCTATCTATTTTATTTACAAGTTGTTCTATTAGTATCTTGGATTCAAATTGATTTTTTATATCCTTTATCGTGGCATATTTGTTTATAAATTCAGGAGTTAATATTTGAGGTGTAGCATCCTTTCCAATAGCCTTAGCAGCTTCAGATATTAATTTAATCCTATTATTACCTTTCGTTCCAGATCGCTTACCAGTTTTAGGATTTATAGCTGGTGGATTAATATAGTTTTCGAAATCCCTAGGATTAACATCTAATCTTTCATAAACAGTAACACCTTCTTTTCTTTTCTTTTTACTTATAGGGTTATCTTTATCTAATATTTCTTTTGGTAATAGTTTTTTTCTACCAGGATTTTTACCTGACTTATTCTCACCATAAACAAAATCATTTAATTGCTTAAGGTTTGTCATTCTACCGTGATTTTTAATAAATATATTTTCTGGTAAAAATTTCTGCATTTGGATTAATGTTTTTACCGGTATAGATTTTAGTATAACTTTTCTATACTTAAACATATTTATGGGATCAAGTATTTCTTCTAACTTATTGTATAAAGCATCTGATAAATTTTGTTCATATGAACTTAAAAAAGTTTCTGAACTAACTACATCTGCTGTAGTTAATGCGGTTTCAACCTTATTAAATATATCACCCTTTTCAATATCCTCAATTCCTATTTCTTTTCTAAATTCAGATTCCTCAACAACATCTTCAACAGAAACACTCTCAGCTTGTTGATTATCACCTATTTTTATTTTATCAGTAATTTTTTCTAAACTATAATCAACATCTTGTACTTGAACTTTTTGAAGTCCCTCATCCGTATACTCATCTAAACTTTTGTCTTTTCTAGATTTGTATATTTGATTATAAACATTTCCCGCTTTCTTGCTTAGAAAAGAATTTATCCACCCAAATAAACCGCTTTCATTTCTTCTTTCGGGTTTATAGTTACGAACATGTGACAGAAGCTCTCCGTAAACTGTTTCAACAAAGTCTGGTGGAACTTTGTCAGCTTTGTATTGACTGTATATTAATGCGTCTAAAAGTCCCTCAGATTGAATCTTTTCAAGTATAGAATCAGCGTCAGCTTGCCACATTATATTACCGCCTTCTCCTTCGTAGTTTTGATCTTCTAGCAAACCTGATTTACCTAATTGATTTATTCTAGGTCCATGATCTTTAGAAAATAAAAACCCACTTTTCTCAAGAGCTTCTATAGCAGTATCAGAAAGCCCTTCTTCTTTAAGTTTTGTTTTCACTTTACCCATCTCAGCTTTAATCTGCTGTGATCTAGCCTTCATTTCATCACCTATTTTAAACTTCTTTTCAAAAGCGTTTAGTAGTGATTTAGACAAATCTCCTCTTTGTATGTTATGGTTAAAATCTTTTAGGAAATTATAAACATCTCTACCGTCATTTAGTTCTATATTAGCTCCAAACCTTTGACCAATATGTCTAACCACATCACCTATCCTTGTCATTACAGATTCATTGTAATTCATAGAACCACTAGCTAAACCATCTAAGAATATAGTCATTGCTTCTTCGCTTTGTTCAGCTAAAGGTTTTTTTCTATAATTGTTGAGTCTATTTCTAAACTCTCCATCTTTAATCATTCTAGGATCTAGATTGGCTAAATGATTTTGAAAAGAACTTGATAATGCTATTTTCAACTCTGGGTTTTTTCCAAGAACTTGATTTAGGTAATGGTGTAGAAATTCATGTCCAGCTACGTTACCCCCCTTTTTAGTTATAGCTATGTCTTCGGTGACTATTATTTTACTTTTATTGTTTATAGATAAATTAGATGGTATAATAAATCCATGTGAAGTTTGTATTTCATTTAATATGCTCTCTATAGTATTTCCACCTATTTGCTCAACTTTGTTTCCTTTTATATCTACAAAACCATCTTTTACTCTAGTTAAACCTAATTCTCTTAGAGCCCATTTTTCAGCTCTTGTAGTGTTTTTAACTGCTTTTAAAGATACTGTCTTTTTTATTTTTTTATTTTTCTCTATAATATTTTTAACAGCCTTAACAGTATCTTTAAATTGTTTTGATGTTTTCTTTTTTATTATAGCGTCTTTTATTGGATTTATTATGCTATTCCTTTCTGCAGTAAGTTGGTTAATCTTATTTTGTATATTAGATATATTTTTTGCTTTTTGTTTTTTACTTTCGTTTCCAGATTTGGTTTTATTTTTCTCATTTTCAAGATTAACTAATTCGTTTCCAATTTGACCTAATCTATCTCTAGTGTCTTGGTTTTCAATAGAATTTAATATCTCTACTTCTGTAGCCGTTATCTCTCCCTTAGATATAGCACCACCTTTTATCTGATCGGCCTTTAAACCATTTTTTTCCAAGTAAGCTGAAGCTTCATCATATGCCGCGAAATCATTTCTTATTTCAATATCAAGATCTTTATTTAAAAGACCTTTCCGTTTCATTGTTTTTAAATACTTATCAGCTTCTTTCCACGTTGAAAATCTGACATCATTTATATAATAAGTTGATGTTAAATTTCCTTGAACTTTACTTATACCAGCTCCTATGACACTATAAGCTCCACCCATAACAGTAACAGAATGCAACATTGTTTTTAATCCACGAGTATCTAAACCTAGATTTTTCCCATTTTCGTCGTATTTAAAAATACCTTCTAAAACATTATCATTACCATCAGCAAGATTACTTAGAGGGTAGTTTATCAACTCTTCCCCAACCTCTCCTACTATCCCATGCCAACCGGCATTCTTTTTAGCCCAATTTAAAACCTCCGAGGATGTTTTAAAACCCATTTTCCTCATGAATCTAGCGAGTGTTATACGTTTTATCATATCTTCATTTATAACACTACCTAGAGGTGTTTTGCTAAGACCTTTCACTCCTAGTCTTCCTATACCAGGAAAGAAAGCTCCTAGTTTCTCTGTAAAAATTTCAACAACATTAACGTTAAAAGATCTACTAAAAGCCTTACTGAAAGACATGTCTGATTGTTTTAGTCCCAGCTCTTTACCTACCTCATCACTAGCTGATATACCCTCTATTCCGTCAATTAATCCATCAGCATCAGTTGAAAAAGCGTAGACGTATTCATCTGTTAATCTTTCAGCCGCCCCTCCAGTAATTCTCCATGAAGTCATAGATGTTTGAGCAACTAATCCATTGAGCATAGCTAATCCATCAACAGCTTTTTCACTTATAATTGCTTTTTTAGTTAGCTTAGTACCTGCATCTTTAAATAAAAGTTTACTACCATCTTTAGATACTTTAGCCGCATCAAATAATCTTTTAGTTAAGTTTTTTCTAAAAAGTAATTTAGTAGCTGCACTAGCAGCTCGAAATCCCCCACCAGTTAAAGCAAACTCAGACATAAATACAAAAGAGTGAGCAGCTTGCAATCCCGCGTTGTATTTAGTTGATAGTTTACTCTTCAAACTATCTGATTGATCTTTTAAACTAGCGATAGCTAAAAACTGTTTTTCTAAAGCTGTTTTATTTTCTTTGTTTGCTATTTCTTTTAATCTTTCCTTATCATTAGCGTCTATTATACCACCCAAAACTGGCATATATTGATGACCTTGGAGATCGAAAAATCCGTTGACAAAATGTGAAGTACCTAAATCTTTAATTGTTTCTGGATTATTAGCTAGTTGATTAGCGTACCTTAACGCTTGATCTCTCATTGGTTTAATTTCTTCGAAGTATTTCCTAGCAACATATTGTTCTAGTTGAAAATCTTTCAAACCCATTTTTTCACCCTCTTCTCTTATCTTTTCTAATTCAGGTGTGTATTTGTTTATAGTGTAAGTTGGAGTGTCATGCTTTGTTTCTCCAGGTGTAAATGATATATCAGGTTTTGGTATAGAATTTATTTGTTCAACAACCTGTTCACCCATTGTTTTTAAATAAAATTGAGTCGATTCATCGTCTTCAGTTCCTTTTATACCATCTTTTCCCGCTGTTTTATTTAATTTCTCGTAAAAATAAGAGTAGTATTCGTTAATATACTCTTGTCTATCTTCCGTACTAGTAAAAATACCATCCCTTGCTCTCAACTGTCTTTGTAGTTCTATCTCTAGTATTTTAACTTTATCATGAGCGTTAGCGTTAGCGAAACCTTTAGAATCTAAGTTATTTCCAATTTCATTTAATTCTCCTTCTTCCCATTTATCGTAAGTTGGTTTAAACTCATTGATATAATCATTTACTTTTTTATCATAAGATGAATTCCATTCTTTAAGTTTTTCATCAACAAATTTCAAATACTCTTCATCTTCGTATATCAACTCGTTTAATCTATCGTTGTATCTATTATTTATATTTGAGAAATATTTTTTCTCTAATTCTTCAGCTTCTTTTGAAAAAGCTTCTTCTATTTTTTTAGATTTTTCTAAACTAAGTTGATTATATTCATCAATTAATCTTTTTATTTTTTCTTCCATTTCTGGAATTAAGCTGCTAGGAATTCCATTGGGATATTTTTTATTATATTCTAATTTTACTTTATTTGCAAAATAATAATCGGGAAGTGGTTCTGGCACTCTTTGTTGATAGAATTGTGTTATCGGAGCTAGAGCCTCTTCAAACGCGGCTTGAGCTTCAGTCATTTCTTCCTTAAATTCTTCGTCAAGTTTTGGTGTAATTCTATTTACAGCTTCTTGTATAATAGGTTTACGTTCCTCCTCCGTTTTTGTTTCAAAGATAGAATACTCCTCAGCCATACTTTTAGTTAAAGAGGTAGTTAACTCTTGTCCTTTGTAGTTTTCAAAATCAGTTTGAGTAAATTTTAATTCAGAATCAGGTTCATATAGCGTTAGCTCTTGAGTTATATCATTGACGTTTTGATTTTGTTGAATTATCTGAGCATCAGACATGTCTTCTTTACCACCTATGGATCTAGATTTTATTTTATTTGCTTTTTGATGATTCTTATATAAAAAATCTAATTCATGCCAAAGTGTTGGATTTTCGCTTTTGGTAAACCCAGCGTATGTTTTAAGTTCTACATCATTAACCAAAACATTCGAATGTGTTTTACTGTATGGATTTGGTATAGAGATAGTTCTAGAACCTGGCTTTAAATTTTTCAAAAATTCATCAGTAGATTGATCTTTTGGTTTATGTTTTTTTAATATATTATCATAATTATCTAAACTAACTTCACTATCGTTTATATCAATAGTATTATTATTAGAATAATCATCTTCTAATGTATAAGTTGTGTTTTTTCGTTCTATTTTGCTTGTAAACTCAGGTTGATCCACCTTCGCTTTGTCAACTGTAGAATTTTGTTGATCTATTGAATTGTCTATTACTTCGACTTTATTGTCTTCAGCCTCTTGTCTCAGCTGTTCTTCTTCTTCTTTACTATAAACTGTATAAGTTATACCGTTGACCGTTATTTCAACGCCATTTTGGTAGTTTTTTTCTGCCATTACTGTATCGTTAGTTACCCGTTATTAATATTTTAAACTTTTCTCTTGAGTGAAGCTGATATAGCTCCAGGGGTATATAATTTAGGTTTTTTATTAGTTTGTGTCGATGCTATTTTAGTTTGTTCAACTGGGTTTGGTCTACTACCTCTACCAGTATTCCATTGGTTTTTTAAGAAGTTAACATAATAATTAGTTAACTCTTCTTTTAGTAACTCATCGTGATCTGGATTTTCTATAACGTCTTTAGCTATAATATCAGCTTCTTCGTCATTAATTCCATCTTTAGCGTTCACTCCATCTAAGTTAATACCTAAATCTCCATAAGTGTTTCTTTTTATCATTTCTTTAAAATCTTCAAAGAAAATTCTACCTGTTATCATTTCGTCGTAACAAAGTGATTTTATATTATTTGTTTTACCAACAACACTAGCTTTAACCTGTCTTCTAGCAGCGTTTTCATTAAATAGTATATTGTCAGCTGGATTAGTTTGTGTAGATTGTTGTAGATAGTTGTTACCCATAGCTATTATGGTATCTTTAGTTCCTTGATCTTTAGATAAAATACCATTTTTAAGATTGTTTATAGAACTCCATTTGTAAGCGCCAAACTGAATAGTTTTATTCAATTTATCTCTTTCTTCTAAATAGGGTTTAGCGTAAGCCATTTGTGTCTCTGAATTTGCAGAACCATACTCCTTATCAAGATCTTTTAAAACTTG
>CEUO01094806.1_pt1 | contig 10472 bp, 12 predicted proteins | sample 531391 | NCBI WGS metagenome assembly CEUO01 (sample SAMEA2622799, study PRJEB7988) | marine metagenome | isolation source: saline water (ENVO:00002010), including | reverse complement strand
AATGGTGTTGGGCAGGGTGTTCTTTCTTTGCTTCGAGATTGGAATTATCCCAACATTTTCTACGAAAAGCGCCGCAAGCCTGGATTTACGAGCACAGCAAAGTCGATTGACGAATGTGTTGGTTGGCTGATTGATGCTTTGCTCGATGAATTGGTTTTGAATGACCAAAATACGGTCGAACAACTAATGTCGTACAAAAACGACAAAAGAATCGAAGAGGGTGCGAATTCTGAGTTGTCTCGGGGCCAACCATCCCGCAGAAGACGGGATAGGCACCACTGGGATAAGGTTTCTGCCCTTACAATGGCGATTGTAGGCGCTCGTCTCGCGCCCCGGCGTACTCGCCGCTCTTCGAAGCCAGAAGACAACATAATCGAGTTTAGGCCAATGACTTATGATGAACGCACAAAGCACTACAAAGAAGTAGAGAAGCAGAAAAACAAGAAGCGCGATAAATACTGGCTGTAATAAATGTTACACTAATCCAACCAGGAGATTTTCATGGGAAAAGAAGAGAAGAAAAAAGACCACGCGGAAGGCATCGAACCCACCAAAGAGTTTGCAGCACGGACTAAAGCGGCGAAAGACAACCTAGCCCCTGTGGGTGAAAGGAAAAAGCCCAAGGTCGGTGGTCCGACCGTCACTGTTGGTACGGTTAGGACGTACACGAACAAAGAAGCGGCCAGAGAAGCGATAGCCGACGACAAAGAGAAAAAAGAAAAGGAAAAATCTGACTAATGGCTCTCGATCCAAAAACCTTAAAGTCGATCATCGCAGCACACGTCAAGAAGGCTACCAAAGAGCATAAGTCTTTTGATAAGTGGCGTGCGTGGTATCGTTCCGAGTATTGGGGCGAATATACAGATGACGAGTCTGATGGGCTTTTGGTTGAGAATAACTATCTGTATGCGTTCACAGATACGATGGTTGCCAGCGTCACTCCCCCTACTCCGAGAGTTACTTGTGCTCCAAGAAAGCGGGATGACGAAACTGTAGAGGCTGCACAGTATCGGGAAGCCCTGATTAACGATGTGCTGTATCGAACCAGTGCCCATGAGATTTTGTGGCGAATGGCTACGATGGCCTCTGTTTATGGTCGCTCAATCTTGAAGAGTGTTTGGAATTTCTCGAAAAAAAGCCCAGACTACCTCGTCATAGATCCCCGATACTTCTTTTATGACATGACTGTCAGCCGCTGGGAAGATATTCGGTACGCCATTGAAGTGACCACACTCACTCGGGCAGAATTCCAAGGACGCACGAATCGCCGCCAAAAGAAGCGTGGTTCAATGGAATATGACCCCGCTATCGCTGAAAAAGCCAGTTTTGGTGCTTTTCCCAAATGGTTGAGCGATAAAGAAGAAACCACCATCAAACTTTCCGAAGATATGCGGAAAACCTTTGAATGGGTGATTGTTTACGAAGTTTACGACTTCACAAACGATCGGTACTACCACATGCTTGAAAATGAGTCCGAACCGCTGTTCGTAGGTGACTTGCCCTACACTTTTGTTCGAAACCCATTCAAGCTTCTGTCTTTCAATGAAAACTTGGCCGATATTGGTGGAATGAGTGATTCTCAGTTGGTGGAGCGACAACAGCGGCGTCTAAACGAGTTGGACACCCTGGAGTTGCGTCATGCACAATCTTCAATCCCCGTTACAGTCGTCAACGAAGCCCTATGCGACGATCCCGAAGATTTCGTCGATCAAGTTTCTACAGCAACCAGTCCGGGAGACGTGGTTAGGCTCCGAGGCAAAAACGCGGCCCCACTCGCAGACATGTTGGGGCAAACGCCAACGTCTGCACTCTCTCCTAGTTTTGACACGATTCGGGATCGGATTGAAAGTTCGATCCAATTTGTCTTGGGCATTCCTGACTATGCTCGCGGCCAAGCCGGATCTACGGACGTAGCAACTGAGTTGGCGCTCGTAGATTCTGCTATGCGAACCCGCTTGGGCCGTCGAACCAAACTTATCAACGCTGTTATTGAGCACATGGCAAAAACGGCTGTTGGTTTTTACGAAGAATACCTAACTTCCGCAGAAGAAATCCCTGTTCGAGTAACGGGTGATGCAAATGCAAAAATCGTTGCTCGCAAACACTTGATGGCTCGCGATCCGCTGGAAGCTGACGAAGCGTTACGCAGGGGCGAGTCATTAGAAGAACCTTTAGATATTGATTACGAGGTTGTACCCTATAGCCCCACAGAAAACTCTAAAGCAGCTCAAATCAAAAAACTTTCCCAATTCCTAGAAATCCTAATGATGTCTGAGAACGTGGATCAAAGAAAACTAATGTCGCATCTTTTAGAGGTGTTGGACATTAGCCGCGATGTTCTCGTTTCGGAAGAACAACTCCAACAGCAGCAACTTCAGCAGATGAAGGCTGCACATGCAGGCGAGCAGGCCGTATCTTCGATGAATCCCGATGCTATGGGCCCCGGTGCTCCTGGCGAAGATACGATGGCAACAGGCGGTATGCCTCCTGGTGTTCCCGAAATTCCAACAGAAGCTATCGGCGGAATGGCCGGTGGTGCAGGTTTCCCAACTCCCCAAGGATAAAAAATGGCGTACCCGACACACCCGAGACACCAAGCAGCCCGCGAAGCCCTCGAATTTCAAGCAGGCCAACAGCCAGCAGAACCGTTCGATCCGATGCAGAGTGTTCAAAGCAAAAATTCTACGATGGGAATGGGCGAAACGCTCAGACCATCTTGGGCAGAAGAACCGCGCGAACCAGCTATGGGTGATGCACCGCCTATCCAAGAAGTAGCACCCGAAGCGCCTGCACCCGAACCAGGCGGTCCAAATCTTTCCGAAAAATCTACTGAAGAATTACAGGAAGGTCGCCGCCGTTTGATGGCCCGCATGATGGACGAAGCCAAAGGCCCACAACTAGAGGCGATGCAAAAACTTGCAGATACTATCGACCGTGAATTGTCGATGAGGCATGGGGGATAATATGGCGGCAAACAATCCTGCGGTGGGAACAGCTATTGGTGTGGATGACCCTTGGGCTTCGTTCGATTACAGTTCATTTACGCCACCACCGCAGCAGATAAAGCAGCAACCGGAACAACAACAGGCACCCACACTTGCTAACAAAGAAGCGCGGAAACAAAAGATTCGCAGCGCCCTAAAAGGAATGGCTGACGCCCGCCCCGCTCCTATACAGCCTCTACTCCAGTTGCCCGAATCCAGAGCCCCCGGTCCAAAAGAAATAGATTTTATGGAAGCCTAATCATGCCCTTTTACACCCAAATCTGCAATGACTGCGGCACGCTTGAAGATGTGCTTCGATCTGTTTCCGAATATAAAATATGTGCTGCCTGTGGAAAAGATTGTAAGATTAAGATTGCCCCAATCCCAACCTTGGGCATCGTATTTTCAAACGCAGAAACCAACTCTCAGATCGGGCAAAGATGGGAAACAAACGCACAAAAGCGTGCGTGGTTTGAAAAACATCCCAATGTTCGACCAATGGAAGTCGGTAGCCCAGAAGAAAAGTCTTTTCGAAATGACCTGCGAGATAAGGCAGACCAAGCCGCGAAGAAAAAAGGCTACAAAGATGTTTCCCACTTTACTAAAGTACACAGAGAAAACTTAGCCAAACCAGGCTCTTGACAGGTTTACCCCTCTGCAGGTAAAACTAAAGTACAAATTTGAGGCAAATTTGGCTACAGAATACGATGAAATGTCTTTTGAAGATTTGATGGCTTTATATGAGTCTCAGGTTTCTGCAGCAGTACCCCCGACAGCTACTGAGCAAATGCCCCAAGTCCAGGCGACAGAAGGCGATCAGGAAGCCACATCAGCCGATATTGCCGACCAAAGAATTCAAGCAACACGAAATGTGTTAGCAAACAAAGTAAATAACTTTTCTCCAGAACAATCTGAGGTATGAATGCCAGGACTTGACGACGATTCTTATATGGCGGGAGAAACCGCCACCCAAGCTGCAGAAGCTATTGACGCGGCAATTGACGAAGGAAAGAGAGGCACAGAAATTCTCTCAACACTTTTGGGCAGTGGGATGCGCGTTTATACCGACTCCGAAATGGGCGGAGAGGAAGAGGCTCCAATGGATGAGCCAATGGAAGAACCGGTAGAAGAGCCTCCAATGGAAGAGGAACCTCCAATGGATGAAGAGCCGGAAGGTTCTGGTATGCCCTTTGAAGGCCCACAAGAACCCCAATCAGGCAAAGAAGGCGGAATGCGCGATATGCGTATTGCCGCTGTACGTTTTGCCTTGGACAAAGACAAAGAAAATAAAGAAAAGGCGGAAGCCTAAAAAGGAAGATTATGTCTGAGATTTCGACCAGCCCCGAAGTAGAAGCCACTGACACCGTAGATGCGGGTTCGTCGGAGGCCGTACCTGTGGAGTCGAGTACCGCACCAGAACCGGTGCAAACCCAAACCGCAGATGCCCAAGGGAATTCTGCTTCATCACCAAACGTGGAGGCATCGCCCACCGAGAAACCCGAAACTGTTACACCACCTCCGTTTAATCTTGATTCTTGGGAAGGTAATATTGATTTACTGCCCGAGGATCTTCGTGGTCCTGTCCGTTATCTACACAAAAATCTAGAAAGCGGGTACACGAAGAAGTTTCAAACACTGGCAAACGAACGCAAACAATTTGAGGACGACCGCCTCCTTTGGCAAACAGAGAAATCTGCTTGGGACGAAGGAAAATCTGAACTAGAATCAGAACGCGATCTTCTTAAACGAATTCTTGCGGGCTCAGAAGACCCTCGGGTTGGAGAGTTGACGACTGCCAACACAGAACTTCAAGCAAACATTGAAAAGCTGCAGGCTGACTATGACGCTTTTCAGAAAATGGTTGACGAAGATATTGAACAACAGGCGAAAGAATACGCAGATAGTTTTGCGAACGCTCACCCTGAAATCTTTGAAGACGATGAAAAACGGGCCCAATTTTCAAGTTTACTTGATAAAGAGTGGGAACCAGAAATCGCGGTCAAACTTGTTGGAGCCGATGAACGGGTAGTCGAAATGGCTGCTCAGCTACGAGAACAAGGTGCTTCGCATAACCTTGCTTTTGAACACGCCCTACTAAAAGCGGGCACTTCAAAGGCAAGGCAAGCGCCTCGTCCCGGAGCGAAACTCACCGCTGGGGCTGAAAGCAAGAACAATCCCGAGAGTACCGTCGGAGATACCATGCCTCGAACATCGAAAGATGCTCGATTTAATGCTGCTCGGGCCGCTGTCAATTGGCGCAAAGAGCAAGGTCTTTAATCCCCTCTCCATAGGAAAATACAATGCCTACAAGTGCAGATGTACTCAATTTTGCGGTAAAGAAACTAACTCCGCAATGGCAAGAACAGTTTTATCAACACCACCCCGTTTTGGATAAGATCATCCTGAACGGAAATATTGATAAGGCGCATACTGGTGCTCCATTCTTGGAATTCCCGGTTGTCACAAACGGTCCTGGTCAAGTGACTCGGATTGAAACTGGTTCCGAAGTTTACTCTTCGGTTCGCCGTACCGTCGGTAACCGTGGTCAGGTCTACTGTCCTCGGATGATCTATTCCTTCATCATTCCTGGTAAGGATCTCGCGGAAGCTTCTGGTGAGACTGCAATCGCACGTCTTCTCAAGGTTTACCCCGAAGCCGCTATCATGGAATTCCATGAGCACATTGTTTCGCAATTTGTGAACGGTAATGGTTCTGATAACAACGTCCAAGGTTTCGTAACCCTGAACGGAAACAGCACCTACAACCCAGCAGGCTCAGACCTTACGGGTGTTATGCAGTATGACGCTATTGCCGATCAAGGTGATACGGTTTTCAACCTGACGAAGGGCACTGTTACCGGTTGGCACAACCAATATGCTAAAAACACGGCAGGCAAGTTGCGTGAAAACTTGCGCGATGTGTACTGGCGAGCATCAGTTGAAGGTAAGCAGGGTGGTCCTGTTGACTTGATGTTGTGTGACATCATCACATTCAACAAGTATTACGACGATCTGGATGAGCAGGTTCGTTACGCAACTTCGTTCAAGGGTGAAACCGGAAAACGCGGTGCGTCACGTCAGGGTCTGATGTTCCAAGAAGCAGAGTTCTATGTAGAACCCTCTCTTGATACATCGTTGACCTCTTTCGGTGCTGACGATAACGGTCCACGTCTTGCGGCTGGAACCTCTGTCGGTTGCTGCTACATGCTCAAGACTGATACTTGGCACATGTACACGCTTGGTGAAGATTCCGGCATGGAAACCAAGGGTGACTTCGCGATCCGCGGACCTGTAAAGGTTCCTGGACAAGATGCTTGGGAATGGGAAATCGTCCTGTCCATGCAGCTTTACTGTGACCGCCTCAACGCCAATGGTGTTGTTACCTCAACTGCAATTTAAGACATAGGAGAAATATTATGTCTGCAACTCGTACTATGGGTATCAACGTCACTGACGTTGCTTCCTCTACTGATGGTGCCGCGCTTCCGCTTGGCTTCATCTATCGCGAACCCGCTGCGTCAGGTGACCTTGGGGAAAAGCATTGGATTTACGTCTATAATGACGACTCCGTTGATTTTGCTGAAGGTCACATCATCATGCGGGATGCTGGGACAACCACTTATGATGGTGTCCTGACTCCCGGTAATGCTGATGTACCGGCTCTTCGGATTATCGGTGTCGCACAGCACGCTATTGCGGCTGGGTCTTATGGCTTCATTCTCCGAAAGGGGATTGGTGAAGTTCAAAAAGATGCGGTAGCAACGGCCGCTGATGTAACGCTGATTGCCTCTGACGTTGGCACTGCTCAAGCAGGGCGAGCGTGTATCGACTCCGGTGGAGGAACAAGCGATGTTTTCGCTTTCGCCACTGAAGCCGCTGCGGGAACATCTGGCGGAGAAAAGATCACTTGCATGATTAGTTGTGTAGGTTGATAAATGAACAAGGGTGAAATCCGCACCCGAATTCTTGAACAGGTGGACTGGCAACCTGACCAGTCCACCGCGTTCAAGGATAAGGTTGATCGTCTGATCAATAGGGCCTACCAGCAACTTTCGCTGGAGGCCCCTTACTTGTTTTTTGAAGATAAAGAAGTTTTCGTCACAGAAGCAGATATTGATTCTGGCAGTAGCACTGCAGATCGCCTTTCAGTAGCAACAGAAACAGTTACAAAAAAGGATGGAAGCACTTACACTCACACTGAAAACTACGTGCTTGTTCGAACCTATACGACCACAGACACAGGCGTTAGTGCTTGGCCAGCCACCACTGATTCACCTGAATATTCTAACCTGAATGGGCGAATGATCGAATTGACCCTCTCTGATGGGACAATTCAGCGGAGAGAGATTCTCAAAGCGTGGAAAGACTCTTCGGCTTCCCCTACCATCAAAGAATATATTGCAGTTACCTCCGAAATGCGGGGAACCGCGACAAACATGGAATACCGCATTTACACTCCTGCGTATGGCCTTTCAGCCGATGTAGTAGAGTTGCGTTCTGCGCGTATTTGGGATGACCGACATTCAGAATTAGAAATCGAAACGCAATACGACATGGAGCGTTACGATTATGTAGACCATCGTGGGCAACAGTCTGGAAGACCTCAAAGCCTTTTTCGCGGCCCACATAAACAGATCGATGCCCCAACCCGAGCCCCAGATGTTCGAGTAGCGACCGAAACTTCAAACGACTTGGGCGCTTGGCTTGGTCCGATGCCCCGTGGGACTTTCGAGTTTTGTTATACGTGGACTGTGGGAATCTTAGACGACAGTGTACACAGTCCGCATAAAACAAACTTGGAAAAACCCCGCTGGGAAAGTGCTCCATCACCCATTAGTGCCCCCATATCAGTTTCGGGTAGTACGGATTACGTAGAGTACAGGATTCCCAATCCAAACACTCTATTAGACTTTGGGTATCTGCGAATGCATGATCCCGACGGAGAATTCGAGGCAGGCGGTAAGATTTTACGAGACGCGCTTCGCACAGGTAACTGCGGCATTGGGCATCGAGTATATATTCGACGAACCGGGACTGTTCCTACAACTGTTGGGCCAGCAGCGGATATGACCATTCTCAACGACAACGTGGAAGAGCAAAAAGCTTTCCACCTCTTAACCGATGGTACAAGACAGGTTGCAACCACTGCATATACTTCCTACAAAGGCTCAACACCCGACTATTTTGAAAGGCTTAAAGAGACGCATGGATACCAAACTGTCCGCCTCAACCCATTACCGGATGCCCGGTACGAGATCGAATGTCGAGTCTTACGTCGGCCAGCGAAACTGTTAAACGATACTGATGCCCCAAGAATCCATGAAGAAGCAGTCCAGGCTCTCATAGAAAAGTGTTTAATCTACTTTTACGAGTTGCAGGGCAGTATGGAATTATCCCAAAATGCGGAACGCCGATACACAGATACGCTCCGCACACTAACCAAACGATACGCGATGTTACCTCGGATACGGCCAACTAAAAAGTTTGCTCGGGTTCGTAGACCTATACGAGAAGTGCGCGTTCGTTTTAAGGAGTAAAATATGCCTAGTGTTATTTTTCCAGCACCCGATCCCTCTGCAATCTATTGGCGCAGAGAAAAAGAAAACGGACAATTCGAGGTGGCTTCAGTCCAGTCACTACAAAGACATGCCAGCGGTAGTTGGCGTGCCCTATTTCTAGTCCCTGGGCAGGCCGCTTTTTATATCAACCAAAACAGTACAGAATTGCAGGGCTGGGAACCTGTGTTCGCTTTGACAGAAGATAACCTGTCTGCAGTGGTAGAGCGTGTAGCCCAACGGGTAGCAGAGTTGCTAACAGAGGCGGGCTCAAGTGCTTCCGAAGTTGTAGAAAAGGCTATGGAAGTTGTCGCCCAAGATACCGTAGAAGAGGCAGTACAAACTGCTGTGGGTGCTACACGGCCTGAAGAAGACGATGGTAATGGTGATTTCTTTGTAGACACCAACTACCAGAAAAAGAAGAAGCAGTTTGTCTGCGGTGTGTGCGGTAAAAAATACGCTTACCAGAAGTCTCTACAAAAACACATCGAAAAAGAACACGGAATTTTGGCGCTAAAGTAAGGCTATTTATGCGGGAGTCTTGCGATGGCAGACCAAACAACGCGGTTTACGACAGATCCGCTCGTACTTCGAGCCGCTTCCGGTAAACTTATACTACCGGCAAACGTAGCCGCCAAAATTGAGAATTTCGAAGCGACCGGCGAAGGTACGCTGAGAACATGCCGACCTCCAAGCCCGCTTTTTCGCGTAACAAATGCCTCTACCTACGGTTCAACTTTTTACGGAATCTTCCACGGGCGACTAGAGAGTAGTCGATACAATTCCGATGTACTTCTCCTGCACGACTCTAATGGGCTACACGCTTACCAAGCTTGGTTGTCCGAAACCGACCCTTGGCAGACCTTAGTAAGTAATTCTGATTCATCCCCGATCGAGGCTTCTTTAGGCTCGTCAACTACACCCCAATTTCCAACACAGTTTGCACTCACAGACCGGGGTATTGTAATTGCTCCCCAAAATGGCGGCAGAGCCTACTTTTATGATGGAGAAACCATCCTACCCCTGGGCTATAGTCACGCGCCCGCACCCCCTATTGGTCTTGGTCCCGAAACCAGAAAAGCCGAAGAACCCAACAACCAGGGGTACAATGTTGGGCGGTCTGAGATTCGGGATGAATACACCTTGAATAAAGATTTTGGCTACGGGCGGTTGGGTACAGCTAATCCGTGGATTTTGCCTGATGATGATTTTGGGGGTCAGCTACTGTTAGGCGCATATCAGGGGGCCGTACAATGGATTGATTACTTCGGTAACTTTTCTCCCATTTCCCCCCGCTCGAATGAAATCACATTCGCCAGCCAAAAGAAAAGAAATCTTCAGTCTGATGTATTGTTGAAAGCAGTGTTCTGGAACGGGATTGATAAAGGTCCAGACGGCACGGTGGCTCGAAGGCTATTGCGTACTCGCGATCTAAGAAATTCTGGAACAAGTGAGTTGTTCATTGTTCCGGGTAATGTTGGCTTCGGTACAATATCTGCTGATGCCAACATGCCTGATAATATCAGCACGTCTTGGTCTGATAACTGTCCCGACGCTTGGCTTGTTGCACCCACCTTCGATGTTCGCCCTGTGCCCAGTTTTAAGTTGTGTCGCTACGCTCTTGGGAGATTGTGGATTGCCAACACATCTAAACACTCGGCAGAAGTAGTCCCATCACTCCCTGGGCGGTACGGCACTTTCTTGAAAGGCACAAGCATTTTTCCAGATCCAACAGGCGGAGAGATTACGGGTCTGTGGAATAGTAATGGTGGGCTTTTAGTTTTTACGAAGTCATCAGTTTTTATTGTTACGCCAAACGATGCGGGAGACTCTTTCCGTTCTTCTGCCCTAAGTTCAGACATTGGGTGCGTTGGTCCGGGAACGCTCGCTAATATGCCTGACGGCTCGACCATTTGGTTAGGTCGCGGGGGCTT
>CEUO01008931.1_pt1 | contig 10474 bp, 7 predicted proteins | sample 531391 | NCBI WGS metagenome assembly CEUO01 (sample SAMEA2622799, study PRJEB7988) | marine metagenome | isolation source: saline water (ENVO:00002010), including | reverse complement strand
CTTGTACACCCAAACAAAAAAATAGAGCGTTTCTATAAAAAGTGGTTCCAAAAGGTTGGCGGTCGAGAACGCTCTGAAAGGTTCTTAAATATTCTATACCGCTGTGGCAATGTTATCGTAAAAAGAAGAACTGCCAAAGTCAGCAAAAAAGCCCAGCAAGACCTCAGTAAAGCCGCTGATATGAGCATTGACCCAATGAAAATCATCAAAAGGGAAATACCTTGGGTGTATGATTTTCTCAACCCTATGTCTGTTGAAGTCATAGGCCAAGAACTTGCGTTGTTTGCTGGTGAACCAAAGCTGGCACTCAAGGTTTCAGACATGATAAGAAAGATGTCTAAAAAGTCTGAAGTTCAATACAACAAGATAGTAAAAGACCTTCCAAAAGATATACAGCAAGCTCTAACTAGTGGGCAAAAGTATATTGAGTTAGATATGGAAAAAACATCTATCTATTACTACAAGAAAGATGACTGGTCATTGTGGGCATACCCAATGATATATGCAATTTTAGATGACATTGTAATGCTAGAAAAAATGAAGCTTGCAGATATGTCAGCTCTAGATGGTGCTATTTCTAATATCAGACTTTGGAAGCTTGGTGACTTAGACCATAAAATCCTACCAACTAAAGCAGGTATCAATAAGCTTAGGAATATCCTTGCTAGCAACTTTGGTGGTGGAACAATGGACCTTGTTTGGGGTCCAGAGATTGACTTTAAAGAAAGCAGCACTCAGATATATAGATTCTTAGGTTCTGAAAAATACGAACCTGTTCTGACAAGTGTTTACTCTGGACTTGGTGTTCCTCCAACTCTTACAGGCTTGGCTAAGAGTGGTGGCGGAATGACAAACAATTTCATTTCTCTAAAGACTCTTGTGGAAAGACTTGAGTATGGAAGACAAATATTAATGGGCTTCTGGAAAGAAGAAATAGAAAAAGTCCAAAAGGCTATGGGTTTTCGTAAGCCAGCCCAACTACATTTTGACCATATCTCTCTTTCTGATGAAGCAGCAGAAAAGAGCCTTCTCATTCAACTTGCTGATAGAGATGTTATCAGTTCTGAAACTCTTGTTGAAAGATTTGGTGAAATACCTGAAATTGAAAAGATTAGAGTTGGCAGAGAAAGTAGAGATAGAGATAACGATAAGATGCCAAAGAAAGCAAGTCCATATCATAATCCACAACATAAAAACGATATGGAAAAAATAGCATACACTAAAGATAAGCTTTCTAACGACGATGTTGGTCTACCTGAAGAACCAGAGGTTGAAAACCCAAAACCTTCAATACCAAACCAACCTCCTCGTCAAGAAGAGGATGAAAGACTAGGGCCTCCAGAAGCTCCAGAGCAAGAAGAAAACTATGGACCAGTTGGTAGACCTGAAGACGGAAGACCAAGATTTTCTAAGGACAAGCAGAAAAGGAAGCAAAAGAGAGTTTTGCCAAGGACTAAAATGGGAGCGGATTTTGTAAATCTTATGCTGTGGGCGATGGATGCTCAGAAGGGTATATCTGAGATACTAAACCCAGCATTGTTACATCACTACGGAAAAAAGAACGTAAGAAGTTTAACAAAAGAACATCAGGAAGAGCTTAACTATATTAAACTTGGGGTTCTTTCCAACATCAATCCTTATGATAACATAAGTGCTGAGCTTATTAATAGCATATTACAAGACGGCGGAGCAGTTAGTCCTGAGATGCTAGAACTATGTAACGAGTTAACAAAAGAGTTTGTTTCGGCAAACGAAAGGAAGCCATCAGCTACAGAATCTTTACAGATACGTTCATCAGCTTATGCAATGTGTTACCAAAAATAGGCACTTTAATAAAGTTTTTTTATTTTAGGTGTATATACTTATGAGGTGACTAAATGAAATTTAAAATATTTCAAAAAGAAATACAAGACGGTGTAGCCGAGCAGGTAAAAGCCAAAAGCAGTGTTGCCTATGACTCTGTTGCTACACCGTACAAGCCATCCCAAGAAGAGGCTGAGCAGTTTAAAATTCTAGCTGGACAAAGTATTGCTAATAGTAATACAGACCAGCTAGACCTTTATTATCTTAACTCAGTTCTCGTTTCTACTGGGTGGAACAAAAACGATGACGTTTTTGATTTAGAACAAGTCTGGACTGCTCGTAACACCCCTGAAGACAAGCAGTTCAACTTTATGCACAATGAGGCTGATATTATTGGTCACATTACTGCGAACATGGTTATAGACCATGAAGGTAACGAAATACCGGATGATATTCCCTTTGAAGAATTACCTGAAAAGTTTGATATCGTTACCAGCGCTGTTCTTTACAATAGTTGGACTACCCCTGAGCTAAAGCAAAGAATGGATGCAATCATTGAGGAGATTGAAGAAGGAAAATGGTTTGTATCAATGGAATGCCTTTTTAACGATTTTGATTACGCAGCGGTTTCTCCAGAAGGACAACAAGTAGTTATAGCTCGTGAGGAAGCTTCCGCATTTTTAACAAAGCATTTACGTGCTTATGGCGGTAGCGGAGAATACGAAGGCTATAAATTGGGAAGAGTGTTGAAAAACATTTCATTCTCAGGTAAAGGTCTGGTAAGTAATCCTGCTAATCCAAGAAGTGTAATCCTAGAATCTGACCCCTTCTCTAAGACTGAAGCAAAATCTATTAACGAGTTTAATATACAGGAGAATAGTAATATGGCCGACGAACGCCTAGTACAGCAAATTGAGGAGTTAAAGGCTACTTTGGCTGAAGCTCTCGCTGCTAAGGCTGACCTCGAAGCAAAGTTAGCTAATGCTTCTACTGAAGCACTTGCTGGCGAGCTTGAAGAAGTCAAAGCCGAAGTTGAGAGTAAAACACAAGCTTTCACCGAACTTCAAGAACAGTTTAACGCTGTTAGTGAAGAAAAGGTGCAGCTCGAATCTGCTCTTGCTGAAAAAGAAGAAAAGCTAAACGAAGCTCTAGCTGCTATCGAAAAAGCTGAAGCTGAAGCTAAATTAGCTGCTCGAAAAGCTGCTCTCGTTGAAGCTGGTGCTGAAGAAGAAGAAATCGAGGGAATCCTCGAAGCCTTCGCTGAAGCAACAGACGAAATGTTTGAGCAGGTTGTAGCCCTCAAAAAGAAGGCTAACTTCCCACCTAAAAAGGATGAGGAAGAAGAAGAAGAAAAAGAAGACGAAGAAGCTCTTAAGAAGAAGGCTAATAAAAAGTCTAAATCTGAAGAAGCTGAAGCCGAAGCAGAAGATGCTGAAGAAGTAGATGAAGCCGAAGCGTCGGAAGAAGTTCTCGAACAGGTCGAGGAGCAAGCTGAAGCCGCTCTAGTTGATGCAGGTGAAACCGATGAGGTTGTGTCTGCAAGAGCCGTTGCTTCTGAATGGTTGACTGAGAATGTTCTCAGAACGATTCAATAGTAAATTTTATTAAAGGAGATAGAAACAATGGCTTTAAAAGCTGATAGACACGAACTCGCAACCGATATTTCGTTCTTTATGGACGAAGTTGCTAGTCGAGGTGGTATCGCCTGTATCTCTACAGGAGGTTCTGGTGCTGCTCTTGACCAAGCTGGTGCAAAGGTATCTTACGTTGCAGACGCTTCTGGCGCTGTACCTGCTGGTTTGTTGCTTAACGATATGGTCAACCTTGACCTGACTCGTCAACACATCAACTGGCACAAAGACGAAGTACAAAAAGGTGGTAAGGTAACACTCCTTACTCAAGGTAATGTAGTAACAAACATGATTTACCCCGGCGATACACCGACCGCTGGAGGATTGGCTTATGTTGCACACAGTGGTTACATCGCTGCTGCTAACAAAGACGATACTCTTGGTCAGTCAAGCGTTGTTGGTAGATTCATATCAACGAAAGATGAAGACGGTTATGTTAAAGTTGCAATCAACTTGCCTAACAACAACATCATTCCAACTGCCGCTACACAATTCTAATAAAGCTTTGTAAGGAGATTATAATAATGACTATGAAAAGACCCGATGAAGCCTTCATCGACCTTCTCAAGCGGTCCGGCAGTTCTGAAAAGAATGAAGCTTTGGCAGCACAAAGAGAATTAGCGAAGGCAATTGAATTACCTTTACGTGAAGGTGTTCTTGTCGGTAACATTTTGGATGGCATCTTTGAAGCTATCCCAATGGAACCGGGAACCACTACTGAATTCCCACTGGACTTGTTAGCTCCGGGTGAAGAAGACGAATTTGTCGCCTACACCAATCCCGGACACGGACGTATTCCCGAACGCGCTGTTGAAGGCGATTACGTCATGGTTCCAACTTACAGCATCACTTCTTCAATCGACTACTTGCTGCGTTACGCACGAGAAGCTCGTTGGGATGTTGTAGGTAGAGCTGTTCAAGTTCTGGAAGCATCTTTCGTTAAGAAGATGAACGACGACGGCTGGCACACAATCTTGAGTGCTGGTACTGACCGTAACATCTTGGTTTACGATGCTGACGCTGCTGCTGGTCAGTTCACTAAGAGACTTGTTTCTCTTATGAAAACAGTTATGCGACGAAATGGTGGCGGAAACTCCGCTTCTATTAACCGAAGTACACTGACTGACTTGTACATCAGCCCAGAAGGTCTCGAAGACATTCGTAACTGGGGTGTAGACCAAATCGACGAAGTTACTCGTCGTGAAATTTATCAGGCTGCTGATGGCTCGGCTATCCTCACCCGTGTATTTGGCGTGAATATTCACGACATCGACGAGCTGGGTGAAAGTCAAGAATATCAGAAATTCTTCTCTACTGACTTGAGTGGTAGCCTTGGCCCTAACTCTGATGTTGAATTGGTTGTCGGTTTGGACCAAAGCGCCAACGACAGCTTCGTAATGCCAGTAAAAGAAAATGTTCAGGTTTACGAAGACGACACCATGCACCGACATCAGCGTGCTGGAATGTACGGTTGGGCTGAAATGGGCTTTGCTGTTCTTGATAACCGCAGAGTTCTGCTTGGTTCTTTCTAAGAAACCAAAGTAGCTTAGACGTTTCTGGGGAGACGGTGGTGGCATTGCTGCCGCCGCTCCCCTTTTTTTATAGCATCATCGAGGACTAAAAATGGCTTTCAAACTAAAAGACAGAGTGAAGGAAACGACTTCAACCACAGGAGATGGTGCTGCTATATCTTTAGCTGGAGCTGAAAGTGGTTTCTTGGCATTTAGTTCAGCTTTTTCTAACAACGATACAACATATTACACTCTTGTAAGTGGAAATGGTTCCGATTGGGAAGTTGGTATTGGTTCTTATGTTTCTTCCGGTAATCAGTTCTCTAGAGGAACAGTCATATCTAATAATTCTGGCAACACGGACAGGATATCTTTAACCGGAACATCAACAATATTTGTTACACACCCAGCAGACAAGACATCTTTCTCTGACCCGTCTCACACACCAGCAAGTAGCGGTGTTGCTTTTTGGCATAATGAAAAAGGAGCTGTTGGATATGATTCAGACTTTGTTTGGGATTCTGGCAATTCAAAGCTCAAGGTTGCGGGTAAAGCAAGTGTAGATGCACATAGTACAAATCATGTGTTTAATACACCTAAAGCAGGTGTTGGTGGGTATGGACACAACGTAGGGTCAAGCACAAACTCTTTTCTTGATTGTAACAAATCAAATTACCACACCATAAATCTAGATAGTGCAACAACTTATATAGCCTTGAGTGGTGTTGACTTAGGTCAAAAAGTTCTAGTTAGGTTAACTCAGGACAGCACTGGAAATCGAGAGGTTGTTTGGCAACATGCTAAGCAAGTTGTTCGTTGGCCAAACGGAACCACACCAAACCTCACAAACTATGCCGAAAAAACAGATGTGTTTGGGCTTATTCCTGTTAGTGGTGAATTTCCTTCACAACCACACGACGTTGACGACAACTTTGGAATAACGTATTATAACGCATTCATAATCGGTAGAAATATAGAAAGCTAGTTATTAGATATTAGGAAAATCTGATGGAACTATTAGTAATGACTCATGGTAGTGACGACCCTGTAAGATATAGTGACGGGGATATAGTATGCAGTTTTACACAAAATAAGTGTTTATATGAAAATGCAAGAAGGATTATCGAACAAATAGAACCTAACATTGTTACTGGTTATTATGATGACAATCTACTCAAACTCTTCTTGGAATACACGACAACCTACAAGTATGTAAAAGTTCGTGGCGATGTTAGAAGAATTCGTAATGTTGACAGAGAAGAAAGACTATTAAGCACAACTCTTGCCGAAACAGGAATAACGCTTACGTCAGAAGAACTAGATAATATATCTAAAGACAAGTATGTTTTTAAGGAAAATGGTCAAGAAGTCTGGTATTCTGAATTTTCAGGTTATAAAAGAATTAAAAACTTATGGGAAAAATTTGAAGAACATTCTGATAATAGAGCTGTAGATAATAAAAATTGGCCTCTTACAGAAACTGAGAGAAGACAGTTTTTACCAATTAGCGCTTGCCACATCGTAAAAGCTCACGGACAAGATGTCCATATAGAATGCAACAATGCTACAGCAACAGAAAAAGTGCAACCTGTCTATTTAGACAAAAAGATGCTGGCTAGGCGTAGATTTTTTGTTCCGTACTGGGATTTAGATTCTATAAACACTGAAGACGCGAGAGATGCTTCTAAGGATTATGATGCTAGAAACCTCATTCAAAATGAACACGATGATTGTTCTGTTGATGATTCTTGCGTTTGCAAAGTTCAGAAAGGGTTAGTATAGATGGGTACTGTCACAGCTAGTACTGGAGATACATATTCAACTGTAACATCTTGGGAGGCTATAGTTGGTGTTGATGATGGTCTTGGGGGTGCAGTAGCTACCGGAACTGCTACGTTATCGGGAACTTTTGCTGAAGACAGTATAATTTTTAACGTCGGCAATAACACTTCAGGAATGGGTCTGACTGAATACCCTTTTGTATTAACAGGCGGAACTATACAAGCAGACGCTAGCGGCGGCGCAAATTTCGTTTGTGAAATTGCAGACGATTTTATGTGGAGAGATTTTGCAGTAGCAGCTAACGGAGCTGTCGATGCTGGTACTGCGGTTTTTCGCGGGTTGGTTTTACAGCCCAATGGTGCGTCAGGCGGAAACCCTGCCGAAAGTATAAAGCTGGTCAGAGGTAGCATTGGCCCTATTGGTTTTGAACACTTTGGTGGGGCGGAATTGCGAGGAATTACTTGCGAAGCTTTGCCAGAAGATTCAAAGGTAGAAATTCTTAATTGTCATGTTTATAGCATGTGTGGTTTTGACAGTGGAGATACTTCCATAGGAATTGATATTTCTTCTTCACACCCAAATGATGGTATAGCGCTTGTTCACAACAATACTGTTAATACGATTCGTAGTAGTGGGGACTGCACAAACTACGGCATATCTTTTCATGCTAGTGGAACATCTAACTACAATGTCGTAGAGCTTATCGGTGGAAATTCAGACGCTGCTTGCTACTCACCTAATATAATAGTAAATGATAGACCAGCTTTTGGAGGTCAAAATAATCAGGGTGCGTCTAGTGATAAAACAGCGATGTACAATCCCGACATAAACCCTTTTGGTGGCTCTAATCCTTGGTCAAATCCTATAGGTGATGATGGAAGTGCTAGCTTTGGCAGGGGCGGTACAATACCTAGATACAAAATTCCGGGATATATTTCTGGTGCTAAAGTCCACCTTAAAACATCAGCACAGGTAGATGCATTACTAGGTTTCAACCAAGACGTTTCTATAAACGGTTTTTATGGCCATGCCGGTGTCGGAGCGACATATGGAGTCGGTCATTATGGAGCATATACTTATAAGGCTTCGATTGGAACGGGCGCTGCAACAAATGCTTATTTGTCATCTATCGAAGGCACGGAACTAAAGGTTCCTGAATATCTTCGTATTACTAGCGCCAGTGATGCTGAAGTTGACTTTTTTAGACCTGATAAGTTAGGGGTTGGTAATAAGGTTGTGATATATCAAGGCGCTAATATTGACGCGGAATATGATTCCGTTGATGATGCACTTATAGATTGTGGTCATAATAGAGGCACTCCGACTGAACACGATAATACTCCAGATATTTGGATTGAAGAGTGCAAGTTCAACATGCATGATAAAAAATGGGATGCTGTTATTTCTAATGCTACTCAGGTTGGTAGATGTTTTTTGTGGTCTAGTGGGAATGTAAATAATGCAATTTATAATACTTTAAAGACTAATAGAAACGCCATAATATCAAAAATACATACAAATGGTGACTATGGTTTTAATGGTGGAATATACGCACAAGGCGGCTCGACTGGCGGTTCGTATCAAAGCTATAATACTATTGTTAACTGCGGTTCTGGGTTATTCCAAAATGGTTATCTTTATGAGGGTATCAATAATCTAATTTTAAATACCGATGGTGGAGACCATGTACATGAGCAAGGTATGATAGACGAATCTCTTGATGAGGTTAGTAATATGTTCAGGGCTAGATACGGAAACTATGCCGCATCTGGGGTATATTTAATTGATTATTTAAGAAATCCAGATTTTACAGAGTTTGATACAGTAGATGATTGGAGAACAGTTTCTCATTCCCCTAGTGTAAATAAAGGCGGAACTGCCGCTAATTATCATCCATCTAGCTACTTTGTGGCTTCTGGAAATGTCATTGCTGCATATAACCATCCATACATTGATTTAAGCATGACGTTAGACAATTCAGAGTTAGATGGGAGACACAACGGCCTAACTCGACCATACGACTGGTACGATATCAATCATGCTGATATGGCTGCACCAGTTTCAAACTATCCAAGTTGGTATTTTCCTAGTGGGGTTCACCAGTCAAAAGAAGTAACAAGTGTTTCAGAGAGACCTTATGGATATGCTGTTCTTGAAGATGCTGGAGCAAACAGGTTGAGGTTTAGTGTAACAGGAGGAGTTCCAGACCCCGGAATTAGCGAACACTCAGAAGGTGAGTCGTTAGCAGCACCATTATTACCGTTTATAGATTTTTAGTAAACAGACAATTATGGTGTATATAAATATAGAAGTACTTTCAAAAATAGGTAATTGAACCCTATATATAGGAGAATTTATAATGTCCGCAATGTCAGATTATTTAGAATCTGGAATTATTGACCACTTGCTAAGAACTCTTACTTTCAGCAAGCCGTCAAATATTTCAATTGCTCTTTTAACAAATCACGATGCTAACTGGGCTTTAGACTCAAAAACAGGTATTACTATTCCTGAATTGGCAAGCTCAAATGGTTATGCAAGAAAAAGCCTCGGCGCACCTGCTGATGCTACTTGGGATTTGCCGGGAACAGGCTCACCCACGACACAGAATACCGCAGCTATTGAATTTTCTGCTGCTAGTGGTGGAGACTGGGGTTATGTTTCAGGTATAGCTATTGTAGACTCATCTACTCACTCTCAAGGTAACGTTCTTTTCCACGGTGCTTTAACTACACCACGTATCGTTACTGACGGTGACACCTTTAAGTTTAATGCAGGCGATATTGATATTACACTTGCCTAACAATTAGCATTATTCTTTAGAGGGACGAACTATGACTGCTAGAACCAAGTCCGCTCTACAGAGCGAAGCTAATACCAACTTAGCAGATAATTCTACTAGGCAAATAAGCGCTTCAGATGTCCGCACACTTATTGTGGACATGCTGGACTCGCTTGTATTCCAGACAGACACAGATTCGAGCAATGATGCTGCAAATTTAACATTAGATAATTTTGCTGCTTCAAATGTGATTACTGCTGCTGAAGGAATTCCTAGTAATAATAACGACACTACTTTTCCAACTAGTGCCGCTGTCTATTCCTATGTAACTGCGGGTAATGAAAATGCACACCCGCACATATCGGCTGCGAATAGTAGTACTTATTCTGGAAACACTGTTATACAAAATGTTACGCTTGACCCATCAGGTCATATTACCAGCTATTCTAGCACTACATTTCCTCAAGATTTAGACAGTTTAACAGATGTAGATTTAAATAGTGAAGCTGATGGGCATCTTTTAATTTGGAATAATAATAAGTTCGTTAATGCTGCGCTTACCGCTGGTAGTGGTATTACTTTAACGGCTGGAGCAGGAACTCTAGAAGTCAAGATAGACCCTGATGCCACAGCTCACGGAGTTGGCGGCGGTGGTGGTGCTGGAGATATTGAAGGTGTAACTGCTGGTGACGGTTTGAGTGGTGGAGGAACTACTGGAACCGTTAGCTTAGCAGTTGACTTGAACGAGCTTACAGAAACCGCTGTTGCTGATGGTGACTATATAGCTTTCATAGACAATGATGATAATGGTAGTAAAAAAGAAGCGGTTCATGACCTAGCAACTCTATTTGCTGGAGATGGTCTAACGGCCACAAACTCTGTCATCGCTGTAGACACTGTTACTGTTGCTAAAGGTGGTACTGGAGCAACTAGTGCGGCTGACGCTAGAACTAATTTAGGCGTAG
>CEUO01092222.1_pt1 | contig 10493 bp, 11 predicted proteins | sample 531391 | NCBI WGS metagenome assembly CEUO01 (sample SAMEA2622799, study PRJEB7988) | marine metagenome | isolation source: saline water (ENVO:00002010), including | reverse complement strand
ATTAGTAGGATTTTGCATTGCCATTACTATCTCCCAAAGAATTTTTTAGCAAAACCAACACCTTTACTAATTCCCATTGCTAATTGTCCATATGGAGTCGCACCAAGTAAAGTCATACCAACTTTATAGATGCTACTGGTCTTAAGAAGATCTGCTATATTTCCTCTTAATGGTTCACCTGCATCAATTTCTGTTGCAGTTAAAGATATTCTTTCAGTGGCATGCATAACTGGATTACCAATCTGAATATCTTGACCCTTAATTACTACCTTATTAGTAGCATCTAGTACAATATTTCTACCCTTAATTCTAACCCATCCTTTATTAGCACTAAGAGCCATATCTCCATTATGAGCACAAGCAAAGAAAGCAACACCTTCTGTTGAGTGCTGCTTAATACCAGACTCTATTTGTAATATTCCTTCAGCATTAATTTTAGATAATCCCGTCTGAGTAAGAGATTGAGTATATCTTACCCCATCATCATTAATTGATGATATATTAAAAACATTTTGACCACCAACACCAACTGCTCTTGAACCTGTTTCAATAAGAAACTGAGGTCCAAATAGATCAATAGTCCTATTTTCTTGTGATCCTGATTCAGCCATTATGTTGTAACACAGTCAATTTGTTGTTCGACTTCAATTTGAGGTGTTTTAGTGGTCATTACTGGTCGTAAAATTGCTCCAGATCCCGTCTGAGTAAGTATTTTCATTGGTGGTAAGAAGCGATATGCCTTTCTATTTGGTTTTACCTCTGCAATTTTACCATCTTTAACTACCATATCAAATCCTTCCATTTTATCATCATCAGAATATCCATTTCCAGGATCTTGAATAAGGATTTTCTCAACAAAAGCATCTTCTGGAGCACCTGGTGGATAATTTTCTCCTTCAGAAATCATAATAACATCAGTGACTTGACCATAAGTAGGTGAATTCATATTAAAGTCAACAATTGCTCTACCATAAGCACCATATCCCTGTTCGCAATTATCTTCAAAATGTACATAAGGTGATTCTTCATACCCTTCACCAGGATAAGTCATATCTACACCAATAATACTTGCAGTTTGTTTTACATCTTTTCTAAGATTCTCAGTATCAAAATTATTAATAAATCTACCCATTATAACTTTACCCATAGCACCTTCTCCACCTCCACCGAAGAATTTAATTTTTGGATAACCACATTTTGTTACTGCACCAGTTTCACATTTAACAGGTTCAACATCACCAAGTTTTGATCCAAAGATTTCAAGTTTACCAACATTCTCCTCAAATTTATTTAATGATGTTGTAATACCTACCCCAAGATTCTTTAATGAATCATTAGCACCGTCAATTGCTTTCTTTACGTGACTGTTTTGTGCATTTTCACTAAGTGTTGGTATTACACCTGCATCAATCTTATATACAGAACTAGTTGGGCAATCTGCTTGTGATCCTTTTCCACATCTAAAAAGATTAAGTGCTTTATTTGCCATGTTAACACCTTTTCTAAGTACATCAGTTAATCCAAAAATTGCTCCTGCACCTAATGGCTTAAGCATTTTTTCAATAGGAAGAATAAAAGGTCCAATCATAGAATCCATTACATTAGAAATTCTATTAAATAGTCCACTAATAAATTGATCTGCAACACAAACAGCAGGATTTATAACTGAACTAACCATATTTGTGAGCATATCTTCAATCGTCTTACCCAATGCATCAATAACTTTTGAAGTGACACATCCCATTGCATTAAATAACATACCAAGTGGATTAGCTAAAGAACTTTGGAAACCAGTCGCCTTTGCTAAAGCTGAAATAGGATTACTAATTGTATTATAGAAAAACTGCGTCATACCTTTAATACCACCAGATATAAATGTTACTAACTTATCCTCTAAAGCACCTGCCATCTTACCAACCATATTTCTAGAAATATCTTTGATTAAACCAACTGTACTTTTCAACTCTGTTGGGAATCCAAATCCTTGAGTTAATCCACCACCCAATGCTGCTATATTTCCTACTAGTTTATTACCAGCAAGTCTCTTCATAAAACCATTCAAAGTTTTTTCAATACCACCAAAGAAGTCATTAAGACAAGGATCACCTATAAGAACATCAACTCCTGCAGTATTTGAATCATGAGGAAGTAGATTCTTCTTTGAATTCTGTCTTCTCTGATAAGCTGCTATTCTTTCTTTATAATCCCATTGATCTTCATAAGACATAGACTCTATATCTTCTTTAGTATATGGTTTAATATCCTCAAATAACTCAGGGTAAACTTTCTTTACTGCCTGAATATATCTTTGTGAAGCATTATCAGTAGGATTATCCCTAATAATTTGAGTAATTCTTTCAATTTGTTCATCATTTAGATCATTTAATCTAAATTCTTTCTTTATATCAGTCGCTGTTGATTGTAAGATTTCCTCTGAAGTAATTCCATTATTAGTATTAAGTGCTAATGAACTATCACCATCTTGTACTTCACCCCTAGCAATTGCATCATCAATAATTACCAATCTTTCATTTCCAGAACCTAAAGATATATCAATATATTTTCTTCCATCTAAATTATCCTTTGACTCTAATCCTGGAATTCTAATATACGATCTACCATCCGAATCATAAAAAACTTCTTTAGCTGTAGCTTGATATTCAATAAAAACATTCTCTGCTCCTTTATTCTCAAATACATCTGGTATAAATCCAATCCTTGGATCAGTATAACCATCCCCTTTAAAATTATCACCCTCATTTCTATATTGTGTGATTGATAATTCTCTTGCTCTTGCAATAATTTCCTTTATATTTTTAGGATCACTAAAAACCTTTTCCTCATTATCATTGGCATCTTTATTAAAAAGTGAACTATCTGGATACTTATAGGAATCAGTACTCGCATCATATTGAATACTACCTATATACCGATCACCCCACTGACCAAATCCAAACTCTTGATTAAATATCAGAATTTCACCAGTTTGCCTATGAACCATTAAATAATAATTTTCATTACCTGTACCTTTAAACTGTATTAAATTTTCAGCTTCCTCGTTACCAAAATAATAGGCTTGTGTTTCAGATATGTTCATTTAATTATACCTCCAGTAAATTTATTTAGTTTGATTTTTGAGTTCTTTCAATTTCTTCAATCAAACCTTGAAGAATTGCTTGTGTTTCTGCATCATAAATCTGTCGAGATCGAATTTCGTTTTCAGTAGGGGTTCCTGAAAATGCACCAGCATAATATCCAGTATAGTTAGGATCTCCACTATTAGTCCTTATATAATTTAATTGTGCTCTGGTTATACTACCACCATTCCAAGGTTGATCGGCAGGAATTCTTGGTCTTGGCTTAATTACATTTTCTTTTGGACCATCGGCACCTACAGTTGCAGGAATACCCATTGACTCCATCTGATCTGCACTAGATGTCATATTAACTTTATTTACTATTGGAGCACTATTAGGTGTACCCATACCAAGATCATTAATCTCATTATCACCTGTTATTGGTGAAGGTTTAATATTTCCATACCATCCTTTTATTGGATCAAACTTACCAAACTTTCCATATTCAATATATGATGTTCTTGGAAAAACACCCAAGATTAAACGTATTCCTGAACTATTACCAGATCCATATATTCCATAGACCATATCACCCTGAACTATCCTTACAGTTCTTACTCTTCCACCACCACCTGATCCAGCAGTAGTTGGAAGTAAACAATAAGCATAATCAAGATCCTCATCAGCAATATCATCCGTATCTGAATGATCTCCTATAATACGAACCTTAAATCTCCATCCCCATCCCAATCCTTTAGCTTGCTCTTCTTGTGCTGCAAAAGGTGCAACAATCCCTATCCAAGATTGTAATGGATTCTTTCCAAAGGTATTATTATCAGATTTTTTTACAGAATTAGACATTTATTTAATAACTGTTTTTATATAATCCATAAGTATCACGAGCAAGTGTCATGGATGTGTATGAATTTTCTGGATCGAAATGATGGCAAAGATGTAATATAAGATAATCTCCACTTCGTTGTTGATTCCATACATCATATATTTTATTATCCAATGAGATATTACCAAGATTAATCCTAACAACTTCACCTGCTTTAAGATTTACATTACAAGGAACTTGAACCTGTATAACTTGAGCATGAAGTAAATTATACCTCATATTTGCTAGTGCTTCCCATCTAACTGGATTATTTAATTCAATAACACCAACACCAGGTTGTGATGATCCAGGATCTAAGATGCTAGAATAAGTAGCATGAAAATTATTTTCATCTACATTTGGATTAGATTTCTGTGATTTACCAAGATTCGATTTACTCAACAAATTAACAATTTTTTCTTCAGTCTTAAAGTTATATGGATTAGTAGTTATAAACCTAACAGAATAAGTTCCATTTTCTAATGACTCTAATACATCCTGATCTTTTATTATTTTAGGGGATTCTAAAATCCTAAAATTATTATTACCATCATACCTATGATAAATTCCTGGACTATAGAAGTAAGTATGCAACTCCCTATAATCCTTGTTCTCCTCCAATAATTTTATACCGTCATTAATAAGAGTATCAATGGATTTAAAATGAAATCCATCTTGTGTTTGATAGAAAAAGAATCCAGGATCTCCTTTAACTGGAATAGATTTTTTACATAGATCTAAAATAATCTCAAATGGTGAACGAGATCTACCAGTAACTTGTTCATTATTTTGAGTATCTTCAATAGTTGATTTCTTAGGATCATGTTTATCTTTTAATTTAGATTCTGGAATCTTTAATTCCTTTAATAATTTTTCTACAGTCTCATTAATCCTACCCCTAAAATATGATTTTATAGGAGTTTGTGCATTATCAATTTCATGTTGTGAAACAAGATTAAGAGACACAAGTTGATTAAGACCATCTTCAATTATAGTTGGTGTTCCTGTAACTTTAAAGGGTATATTTCTTGGTGGAGAATAATTCAATTCCCCAAATGCAGTATCAATTATAAATGCTACTTGTTCAAATCCTTCAATCGGTAAAACATCTTTAAGTGTTCCTCTAATTCCAGTATCCTTTGTTAATTCTGGACTAGCACCACTATCCACTTCTACTAATGATGCAGTTACTGTTGGAGAATATACACTTTCATAATAATCCAATCTAACAGTTTTACCTCGAATATTAACTAATTTACTATCATCCTTTATAACTTGTAATAATGGATAATGTGATGCTTGTGATGCTTCTTGTGGTTGTTTCATATTATACCTCTACCATTACTCTTTGTGGCATATAAATGGTTTTTGTTTTACTACCCCATACACTATTATTACCAATCAAATCAACATTTTTAATGGATGATTGAAGACTTGTATCCCTTCTTTCTAATAATTCTTTAATATCTTCAAAATCAATGCCTGTACCAATTCCCATAAACCGAGCTCCAACAGCTGGTTTACCAGTATCTTTATGTCTTACCACACCATTCTGATCAACATAATAAAGAGATCTCCATTCTTTGATTAATTCCTCATTATCAACATTATCAAATGTCTCACTGAATCTTAATGTCTCACCTGGATTATTTTCATCTTCTATGTAAGTTTTAGGATCTAATTCACCCTTTTCATTAAAATGTTGATCATTAACAAATAATGCTAATGGTCCGTGTTTTAATACACTATCAAGTTTATTAGCTAGTTCTTCTAATGTTGGTAACTGCTCCTCTATAGCTTTAAACATATCTTCTGCACCTTGAAGAACTTGCTTTACTGTTTCATTTTCTCCCACTTCTTTAGCAAAATTACTAATAGAATCCCATATACCTTTAAAGAATTCTGCTATTCCCTTACCCCATTCTGCAAGTTTTCCAAATATTCCTCCACCTTTCATTAAAAGATCTGGTATAGATTTCAGTAATCCACCCAATAAAATCATAGATCCGAATTGGATAACCTTTCCCATTACATCCATTGGACCACTTATTATAGTCTTTTTAATACCATCTAAAGATGATTTAAACATCCCACCCTTTACAGATTTTTTTTCTAAATTAGATTCTTTATCTCTCCGTATACTCCGTGCAGTAATAATCTTTTCTAACTGTTCTCTTTTCTTTTTTCTATTTTTTATTACAGTATTACTCTTCGTCAGAACACTGTTAATATTCTCCGCAGTTATCTTTAATTTTTTTACTTCTTCTTGCAACATCTTATCTTATACCTAATATCTCTGGAACATCAACCATATAACGATTAGATGGATTAATAGAAGAAACTCTTACAAGCAAATTTGCTTTAGAAGCTACCTTTACATTATTCTTTTTATTAGATTTTATAAACTGATCTGGTAAAGGTATAATATCAAATGAATTACCCTGAACTGGTGGAGTTAATAATCTTGCAGTTTTTTGAGCATCTAAAATATATCCACTACCACCACTAATTAATAATTCAGGACCATTCTCACCAACAATATATGATCTTCCACCTGTAATTGGACCACCAGTAGCTCTCTCTCCAAAGTTGTAGCTTTTTGTTTTTCCTGTATCTAAAAAATGTAACTGTTCTTTTGCTTCAGCACTTACACCCGTTAATCTTTCCATAAAAGTAGGATTATATGCTTTACGTTCCAAATCAGCTCTTACAGCCTCTTCTCCAAACTCTAAAACTGCTTCTGCGGTTTTCTTTTCTTGTGCATCACCAGCCATCCACAACCTATACAACCCATATCCTGCTGCAAGAGCAAGTGCAACTGGTAGCAATATTGAAAGTCCTGTACCAATAGCACCAATAATTCCAGCAATACCACCTAATGCAGTAACACCAACTATTGCTGCTAACCCTCCAACTATCCATTTCCAATTTTTCGCCATAACATCAAATATACCCTTTAATTTCTGTAAATTCTCAGGATCACTTAACCATTTTAATGCACCAATAATAGTCCCACCTATTAAAATATTCTTAAGGAAACCCCATACAGCCTCAAATATACCCTTAAATCCTTTACCCAAAGGACTCACTATTTTACTTGCTGTATCCTTAACAAATTTTCCAACCTTCTTTGTACTTTCTAATGCCTTTTCTTTAGAGAAGAATTTTGCTTCAGATAATGCCTTTCTTCTTTCATTAAATTCTTTTTTACGTTCCGTAATACGGTTAGTAAAATCTATTGTTAATTGTTTTTGTATTTGTACAAGAATTTCATTTGTTTCTTGTAGTTGTTTAGCAACATTATTCTGCCCAACAAGATCGGGAGTCATCCCTGCTCCTTTTCCAGCAAAAGCAAAAAATTTCCTACCAGTTTTTTGATCCTTCTTATCTTTTTCTTTGGTAGGTCTATAGCTCCACGATTCTTTATCTCTCAATGGAGAATTAAAATTATCTTTAGTTATTTTTTGTTTAACTGCCACGTTGCTGTTGTGTCTTTAAATTTTCTTCTTCAATGTGTTGCTGTAATAAACCAATATAGATTTCTCGTTCCCAAGGAATCATATTTTCTATATCACTTAATGAGTATTTATGGTGTTGCATTAACGAAAAATTAATCTTATAGTATGACTCAAGATTAGTATGAGCCATACCTAGCTGAAAAAAGCTGCTAGACCCTCCAGCACCACCTCCGATTCAACTTTAGTTTGTGGATTAGTAACCTTTATAGTATGCTGTAGCTTAGGCATTGTTGAAAAGAATTTTTCAATTAATTTAAATTGTTTAGTGTTTAAATTTCCAACAAACTCCGAAAGTTCCTTATCAGTTGACTCAGAAGCATTCCAACTTTCTTCTTCGTTGTAAATCATATCAATACATCCAATAATCATACCAAGAGTTGTATCAACGTCAGTGATATTACTATCAAAGTTAGATGCAACAAATTGATCCATAGATGGATACTTCATCTTCATTGAAAGAGTATCATCCAATTTAATTGAATTTCTATGAGATTTATCCTTTTTAATTTTAATCGAATCAATATCAATCTCCATTGAAACAGATGTTTTACCATCATCAGGACAAGTAACATTAACTTCTACAGTTTCACCAACTGACTTAGCACGAATATTCAAAAACAAATATTCAATATCAAAGGTAGCAAGTTTTTCTACTTTTATTCCTTTAGTAAGAATACATTGATTTAATGTTTCAATAATAGCAGTACTAATCTGCTGCATATCTTCAGATTCCAATGCCATAATTAGAATCTTTTCTTCCCTAACTAAAAAAGGACGATATTTAAGTTTCTTCCCAGTTGAAGGCAATACCAACTCATATGTCGGTGTATTAATTTGAGGTAAAGGCATAATCTATACAATTCAGTATTTTATTTAGAAGACCACATAACGGTCAAAATTCCAAAGAACAGTTACTTTTAAAAGTTCTGCTGCACCATAGGTAACAGGGATTGGATTAATTGCTTTAGGAAAAGCATTTATAAACTTATATCTTATCTGATTGTCGTGTCCCCTGTCAAATTTTCTAATATTCATCGTATCAATCTTATATGTATCTGGGTATCTCAATCTTCTATAATATGAATGAGATTCTTGTGTTACACCTGCACCACTAGACATGTAATCCATCCATCCTTCAAAGATTCTTAATAACGTATAATCTTGATCAACATAAAATGTAAAATTAATATCTTGATATATTCTAGTATGAGCATACTCTTGAGGAATACCCATAAAATTATCTTTCACTTGACTAGTTGCAAACTGAGAAGCAGGTAATGATGCATCACTACAAAGTATCCCTGTCTTTCTCCCTAAGAAAGTTTTTATATCATCTACACCAGTATATCTCATTAAATAATCATATATTGGTTTTTTCAATGCAGAAAAATTCACCAAATAATGATTATTTTGTGCTAACCCACCTATCAGTGTTTTAGCCTCAGATGTTGATATAGATCTTGCTAACGATTCTGGCACTCTAAATATTTACTATGATACCTATATTTATATATGGCTTATAAAGGAAAATATCAACCAAGATGCCCCTATAAGTATAAAGGAGACCCTACTAATATTATATATCGCTCTCTTTGGGAACGCAAGTTTATGCAATATTGTGACTCAAATACCAATATACTTGAATGGGGAAGTGAAGAAATGTATGTCTGGTATAGATCTCCTATTGATAATAGACCACATAGGTACTTTCCAGATTTCTATATCAAAGTTAGAGAAAATGGTGGGAAGATAAAAAAATATATCATTGAAGTAAAACCAAAACGTCAAACTACTCCACCAGCAAAACCAAGAAGACAAACTAAAGGATATTTACGTGAAGCATTTGAATTTGCTAAGAATAAAGCAAAATGGAGTGCAGCAAATGAGTGGTGTGTTGATAGAGGATTTGAATTTAAGATATTAACAGAAAAAGAACTAGGAATCAAATGAGTCGTATCCGTAACATAAGAGATAATTTATTAGGCACTGAAGATCCTGATGATCTAATGCTGGAAATTATTAGTGTTTTAACAGAAGGTGGTAAGGTTCCTGAACCTGGTGAGTTTTATGTTTTTGTATATAATCCCAAAACACCAGGTATTCGTTATGATCAAAATCCATTAGTTGCAGTAACAGAAACATTACCTTGGGGATTTCGTGGACTTAACTTTCATTGGGGTGAACAAAGACAATATACATGGAATGAAATAGCAGGAGGACTCTATCAAGTATATGATGATGAGTTAAATGACCTTGATACTATACCTTTTCAGAAGTTTCGTATAAATAGATAAAAAAGAAATAATATGTCTCAACCAGATTTACATAACGGGTTATATAAACTAGGGGCAGATGGACTCAGGTATAATGTTTTTGATGGGATGATACATCCTGATGATGCATTATCAGTAGAAGAAAACTACGATGCTTCTGCAGATAATGCTGCTAGAGTTAATAGAAGTGGTGAGTATTCTACTGATCAATGGGGTCGAGATTATGATGACCCAGAATATGGTCAACCACCAGGAAATTATATAAGTAATACTGATACAACCACAAGCACAAGCACAAGTGGATCAAGAGATAGATCAACAGGTGGATCTAGTAGAACTAATAGAAATACAAATTGGTATAATTTCAGTAATTTAAGATTAAAAGAAAGATTAAAACCAGAAGAAAAAATTGGTGGTACTTTAAGATATCCTTATGAAGCATTAACAGATCAAACAGATTATCTACAGTTTGATATTAAACAATATGTACCATTAGGTATGAACAGTCTAGTGAGAGCTCCTGGTGATGATAAAAGATATGTAAAGGGTGGAAATGATGTTGGAAGTACACTTCCTCAAGATTTATCTAGAACATCAAGAGCAGTTATTAATGACGGTACTATATTATTACCAATACCAGCACAGATACAAGATTCAAACTCTGTAAGTTATGGTGATTCTTCATTAAATGGACTGCAAGCTGCTGGTATAACTGCGGCAGGAGGATTGCAAAATAACCTTGCAG